>Ga0129324_10000266_pt1 | contig 37747 bp, 36 predicted proteins | sample CPBDNA_7_FD_96879 | JGI IMG/M metagenome (GOLD analysis project Ga0129324, IMG submission 96879) | Freshwater to marine salinity gradient microbial communities from Chesapeake Bay, USA - CPBay_Spr_15_0.2_DNA | ecosystem: Environmental > Aquatic > Marine > Coastal | place: USA: Chesapeake Bay...
GTTTTAGAACAGCCGGTGCTGCGTCGGCGTTGCGGCCTTGGAAGTCCCGCAAGCGTTTGATTTGGCTTTGTTTTTCTTCGTCGGTCGAACGCCTCAGTTCGGGCAGCACATCGCTCGGCGGGTTTGGATTTCGGTAGGTGTTGACGCCGACAATCGGCAGCTCGCCGGTGTGCTTCAGGGTTTCGTAGTGCATGCTTTCTTCTTGGATTTTGCCGCGTTGGTAGCCGGTTTCCATCGCGCCCAAGACGCCGCCGCGTTCGGTGATGCGGTCGAACTCCATCAGCACGGCTTCTTCGACCAGGTCGGTCAGCTCGTCGATGATGAACGATCCTTGGATCGGATTTTCGTTTTTCGCCAAGCCCCATTCTTTGTTGATGATCATCTGAATGGCGATGGCACGGCGCAGGCTGTCTTCGGTCGGCGTCGTGATCGCCTCGTCATAGGCATTGGTGTGTAGCGAATTGCAGTTGTCATAGATCGCGATCAGCGCCTGCAACGTGGTGCGGATATCGTTGAAATCCATTTCCTGGGCGTGCAACGAACGGCCCGAGGTCTGGATGTGATACTTCAGCTTTTGCGCCCGCTCGCCGGCACCGTATTTGAAGCGCATGGCGCTGGCCCAGATGCGTCGTGCGACCCGGCCCATGACGGTGTATTCCGGATCCATGCCGTTGGAGAAAAAGAACGACAGGTTGGGTGCGAAATCGTCGATGTCCATGCCGCGCGCCAGATACGCTTCGACGAACGTAAACCCGTTCGACAGCGTGAACGCCAACTGGCTGATCGGGTTCGCGCCGGCTTCGGCGATGTGATAGCCCGAGATCGACACCGAATAGAAATTCCGCACTTTGTGATGCACAAAATATTCCTGAATGTCGGCCATCATCTTCAGCGCAAATTCGGTCGAGAAAATGCAGGTGTTTTGCCCCTGATCTTCTTTGAGAATGTCCGCCTGCACGGTGCCGCGCACGGTTGATAGTGTCCATGCTTTGATTTTTTCGATTTCCTCGTCGGTCGGCGGACGGTTGTTGTCAGATTCAAACTTGGTGATCTGCTGGTCCATCGCGGTGTTCATGAACATCGCCAAAATCGTCGGCGCCGGGCCGTTGATGGTCATCGATACCGATGTCGACGGGCTGCACAGGTCAAAGCCGTCGTACAGATCGTGCATGTCGTCCAACGTCGCAATCGATACCCCGGAGTTGCCGACCTTACCGTAGATGTCGGGCCGTTCGTCCGGATCGAAGCCGTACAGCGTGACACTGTCGAACGCCGTCGACAGGCGCTTGGCATCGTTGTCGCGGGACAGAAACTTGAAACGCTCGTTGGTGCGTTTCGGATCGCCCTCGCCCGCGAACATCCGGGTCGGGTCTTCGCCTTCGCGTTTGAACGCGAACACACCGGCGGTGTAGGGGAAGCTGCCCGGCAGGTTTTCTTTCAGCAAAAACGTCAGCAACTCGCCTTCGTCTTTGGTTTTGGGCAGCGCAACGCGTGACACGCGGTTGCCCGAAAGCGTCACCCGCTTGAGGTCATAGCGCACTTCTTTGTCACGGATTTTGACGACGTAATCGTCGCCGGAATAGCTTTCGACCACACGCGGCCATATCTCGATCAGTTTTTTCGCGCGCGGGTCCATGGCGTCATCACGCTCGGCAATCAGCGTATCGAGATCACTCAGGTCATCAGCACTTTTGCCGGCGTCCGTCAGCATGCGTTTGGTTTCGCGTAATTGCTGGCGTTCGCGGGCCAGCGTCGCCTCTTTTTCAATGGTCTTGTGGTAGCCGCGCACGGTGTCGGAAATTTCCGACAGGTAGCGCGCGCGGTCCGGCGGGACGATGGTTTGGCCGGGTTCGGAGACCCGTGTTTCCACCGCATCGATGCTGCAGCCCAGGTCGCGAAAGCCTTTGTCGACGAACGCGTTCAGTACGCCTTGATACAGCGCGGTGACGCCGGGGTCTGCGAATTTGGACGCCATGCAGCCGTATACCGGCATGTCTTCGGGGCTGGTGCCAAAGGCTTCGCGGTTCCGCTGCACCTGCTTGCGTACATCGCGCACCGCATCGAGCGCACCTTTACGGTCCATTTTGTTGATCGCGACACAATCGGCGTAATCCAACATGTCGATCTTTTCGAGCTGACTTTGCGCGCCGAATTCCGGTGTCATCACGTACAGCGACACATCGGTGACATCGACGATGGCGCCATCGCCCTGCCCGATCCCGGGCGTCTCGACGATCACCATGTCGAAGCCGGCGGCCTTGGTCGCAGCGACGATGTCAGACAGATACTCGGGCACTTCGGTCTTGGCACCACGCGTCGCGATGGAGCGGAAATAGACGTTGCAGGTACCGCCGCCGTCGATGGCGTTCATGCGGATGCGGTCGCCCAGCAACGCGCCCTTGGTTTTACGGCGCGTCGGGTCGATGGCGATGACGGCGATTTTCGGCTCGTTCGAATACAGACGGAAGCGGCGGATCAACTCGTCGGTCAGCGACGATTTTCCCGCACCACCGGTGCCGGTGATGCCGAGCACGGGCGTTTTGTCGGCCTTGGCCGCAGCATCGCGGATCGATGTCAGGTCGGCGTCGGGCAGCTTGCCGAGTTCAATCGCAGAAATGATTCGCGCGAGATCCTTATGATCGCCCTCGGTCAGTTTGCCGAGGCCTTTGGGCATATCCGCGGTCGGATCGAAGTCGGTGACTTCCATCATCATCGCGATCATGCCTGGCAGGCCCATGGATTGGCCGTCTTCCGGCGAGAAGATACGCGTCACGCCATAGGCATGCAGGTCTTTGATTTCCGGTGCGACGATGACTCCGCCGCCGCCGCCGAAAATTTTGATGTCCGGCCGACCGGCTTGTTTCAGCAGGTCGACCATGTATTTGAAATATTCCACGTGCCCGCCCTGATAGGACGAAATCGCGATACCTTGGACGTCTTCTTGAATCGCCGCGTTGACGACGTCGGCGACGGCACGGTTATGGCCCAGGTGAATAACCTCGGCGCCCGCACCCTGCAAAATCCGGCGCATGATGTTGATTGAGGCGTCGTGCCCGTCGAACAGACTGGCGGCGGTGACAAAGCGGATCGGATTTTTGGGTGTGTAGGCTTTGGCGGCAGCCGTTTTTTGCGATGGGTTATCGGCAGCCGGTTTTCCGTCGTCTGGCATGATGTCCTCCCGAGAACTCTCGCCATGAAATATAGCATTCGCCGCGCGATGACGGCGGCGGCGCAATCTTGGTCAATTATACTTTACGTTAACGTAAACGTCAATTTGACTCATTGTTGATATGGTTTTTTGATCCCACGCGCTTTCGCCTCTATGCGCAAGCATTCGCATTTGACAAACCCCGCGCCGTTTAAGACCTTCGCGGTCCCGATTTTGACAAACTGGAGATGACCCGTGGACGAGAGTAAAATGCACCCGGAAACTCTGGCGCTGCATGCCGGATATCGTAAAGACGAGACCAATGCCGTCGCCGTGCCGATTCATCAAACCACGTCCTATCAGTTTGACAGCACAGAACACGCGGAAAATCTGTTCGCGCTGAAGGAATTCGGCAACATTTATTCGCGCATTATGAACCCGACCTGCGACGTGCTGGAAAAGCGCATTGCGGCGATGGAGGGCGGCGTTGCGGCGCTGGCCGTGGCGTCGGGACAGGCGGCGTCGACATACGCCATCCTCAACCTATGCCGTGCCGGCGATAACTTTGTCTGCTCGACCGATATATACGGCGGCACCTGGAACTTATTCGCCAACACCTTAAAAAATCTTGGCATCGAATGCCGCTTCGTAGATCCGACGGACCCGGAAGGGTTCCGCGCGGCGACCGACGACAAAACCCGCTGCTATTATGCGGAGACCCTGCCGAACCCGAAGCTCAACGTGTTTCCGATCAAGGAAGTCGCGGATATTGGGCGTGAACTCGGCGTGCCACTGATCATGGACAACACGGCATGCCCCCTACTCTGCCGTCCGTTCGACCATGGCGCGGCCATTGTTGTGTATTCGGCGACCAAGTATTTGGGCGGACACGGCACGTCGATCGGCGGGATTATGGTCGATGGCGGCAACTTCGATTGGGAAGCCGGCGGTGATCGCTTCCCGACCCTCAATGACCCCGACCCCAGCTATCATGGCGCCGTCTGGACCGAGGCCGTCAAACCGCTTGGCCCGATTGCCTACATCATTCGCGCCCGGGTTATTCTGTTGCGCGATTTAGGCTCGTCGATGAGCCCGATGAACGCGTTTCAGTTTATCCAAGGGGTTGAAACAGTCTCGCTGCGGATGGCCAAACATGGTGAAAACGCCAGCAAAGTGGCGGCGTACCTGAATGGCCATGACAAGGTGAAAAGCGTAATCCATCCGTCGTTACACACAGGTGAAGCCGCACGCCGCCGCGACGCCTACATGACCGGTATGCCGCTGTGCTTTGGCGGATTGTGCGGGTTTGAGCTGAAAGACGGCAAAGATGCGGGCCGTAAATTCATCGACAGTTTGGCGCTTTTATACCATGTCGCAAACATCGGCGATGCGCGGTCCCTGGCGATCCACCCGGCATCGACAACGCATTCTCAGTTGTCGGTTGAAGACCAAGCCGCCTCGGGCGTGACGCCGGGCTACGTGCGGCTGTCGATCGGACTTGAGCATATCGACGATATCTTGGCCGATATCGGTCAGGCGCTGGATAAAGTCTAAGCGGCTTTCGATCTGCCCGATCGGCTCTCCTTCTCTCGCCCGTCGCGTCATCCTGAACTTGATTCAGGATCAATGGCACGGCGGCTTGGCTGGTTTGGGCGTGCGCACGGCGATGGATCCTGAATCAAGTTCAGGATGACGCACCTCTTGCGGACTTTAAGATTCTAAGCGTTGTAGTCGAGGCCCCAGTGGCTGAAGCGTTCCGGGTCTTCGCCCCAGGAATCGCGGACTTTGACGAACAAGAACAGGTGCACTTTGGTATCTAAGATTTGCTGTAGTTCTTTCCGCGATTGTGCACCGATCTCTTTGATCATCGAGCCGCCCTTGCCGAGCACGATGGATTTTTGGCTGTCGCGTTCGACGAAGATCACCTGTTCGATTTTGATCGAGCCATCTTCGAAGTTTTCCCAGGTCTCGGTCTCGACCGTGGTCGCGTAGGGCAATTCCTGGCGCAGATTGAAATACAGTTTTTCGCGGGTGATTTCGGCGGCCAGCAGGCGCGCCGGCATGTCGGTGATCTGATCTTCGGGGAACAGCCACGGGCCGATCTGCATGCGTTCGCCCAGGTACGCCAGTACGTCGGCGACGCCGTCGCCGTTCAGCGCCGAGATCATGAAGGTGTCTTCAAACAAGCCGGTTTCCGACAGCTTGGCGGCAATTTCAAGCAATCGGCCTTTGTCGACCTTGTCGACTTTGTTCAACAGCAACACCGGTGCCGGCGATTTCGGTCGTTCGGCCTTGCGCTCTTCCAAGCCTTTGAGGATGCGTTTGGTGTCGTCGCAGATGCCTTTCACGGTGTCGACCATCAGCATGATGATGTCGGCGTCCTGTGCGCTGCCCCAGGCACTCGCGACCATGGCACGGTCGAGGCGGCGGCGCGGCTCGAAAATGCCGGGCGTGTCCATGAAAACGATCTGTGCATTGCCTTCGATGGCGATGCCGAGCACGCGGGTCCGCGTCGTCTGTACCTTCGGCGACACGATGGAAACTTTGGTGCCGACGGCTTTGTTGACGAACGTGGATTTACCGGCGTTCGGCGCGCCGACTACGGCGACAAAGCCGGCGCGGGTTTGGACGTCGTCACTCATTTGCTGCTCTCATGGCTACTTGGCCTCATCAATGGTTGCCAGCATGATCTCTGCGGCGGCTTGTTCGGCGGCGCGTTTGTTGCTGCCTTCGCCGGTTGCTGGTGGAAAAGTTGAAAGTGTGACTTCAACGGAAAAGATCGGCTGGTGATCAGGACCGTGGCGCCCCAGAATTTTGTATTGCGGCAGACCAAGCCCCCTGCCCTGCGCCCATTCCTGCAGCGTCGTTTTTGGGTCCTTTGGCGGGCGCAGGTTTTCCCGCATAATCGGCGTCCAATGCGTATGGATCATGGTGCGTGCGGCTTCTAAGCCACCGTCTTCATAAATCGCCGCGATCACCGCTTCCATGGCGTCTGCGACGACGCCGGGATTTTCACGCCCGCCCATCAGGTGTTCCCCGTTGGACAGCGTCAGGCAGTCTGCGAGCCCGATATCGTTGGCGACTTTGGCAAGCGCGTCGCGCTGCGCGAGCGCCGTAAAGCGATAGCCGATCTCGCCTTCGTCTTCGTCGGGAAATGTGTTCAAAAGCAGTTCAGCGACCACCAAGCCCAAAACCCGGTCGCCGAGAAATTCCATCCGCTCGTTTGATTTTAAGCGCTTGTGGGCGGCACTTGAGTGCACCAAGGCGTGGCGCAACAAATCCGTATCTTTAAAAGTATAGCCGAGCTCGGCCTGCAAACGGGCCAGATCGTCACTCATTGCAGGAAGGTAAAGCTGCGCGATGGGCGCATTTTGTCGAGCCAAGTCCAGAGCTTCCAGGCCTGCCCGTCGATGGAGAAGAAGATGAACTGCGCTTTGCCGACCAAATTTTCGCGCGGCACGAAGCCAACGCCGCCAAAGCGGGAGTCGTTGGAATCGTCGCGGTTGTCACCCATCATGAAATAGTGATCGGCGGGCACGGTATAGACGCGGGTGTCGTCACTGTTTTGCTCAGCATCGCTTTTCTCGACGATCAGGTGCTCGTGACCGTTCGGTAAAATCTCGACGTATTGATTGAGGCGGCGGAAATCACCTGGAGAGGTTTCGTGGATGTAGTCGTCCACTTTGCGCCGCTCGACGGCTTGACCGTTGATGTGCACGATCCCGCCTTTGACCTGAATACGGTCACCCGGCAGGCCGATCACGCGTTTGATAAAGTTGGTCGAGTTGTCTTGTGGAAACTTGAAAACCGCAATATCGCCACGCTCGGGCTCATCAAAAAAGACCCGTTCCGGCGGAAGCAGTGGCAGGCCGAACGGCAGTGAGTAACGGCTGTAGCCGTAGGTCATTTTAGACACGAACAGATAATCGCCGACCAACAGCGTCGGCACCATCGACCCGGATGGGATCGAGAACGGCTCAAACGCAGCGACGCGGACCGTCATCGCAATCAAAAGCGCGTATAAGACCGTCTTAAAGGTATCTTTCATCGCCGTTCCCTGGTGCCTCGATAATAAAAATAATTGTTTTCAGGTTGCGAGCGGATAGAGCCAGCCAAGCCCCCGGCTGTCAAGGTGTTGGGCGTTTTTGGATATGATGAGTGGTGGGGTGCTATCCTGCGAGACGCCGCTTTACGACTCTTCAGGATCAGGCGCCCTTAGGCGGTCTCGAAGGATGTGGTTGCGTGGATGAACTTAAGACTTCCCTGCCAGCCAGTCCTCAATCGCAGGCGCGACACCTTCCCAGGGCTGAAACCCCATGGTCAGCATCACCGGCGTTTCGCCGGCAGTGATGCCAACCAGAGTCGGAAAACCGGTAATGTGCGACCGCTGCGCGTATTGAAACTCGCCGAGTGTCGCTTGCTTGGCGTCGTCAGAGCCGTGCGCGATCTCAAAATCGCTGCCCGGCAGACCAATTTCCGTGGCGAGTTCGACCAGGACGCCTGAATCGGTAACGTCTAAATTCTCCGCATAAAATGCCCGATGCAGACGGTTCAGCATCGGATGCGCAGCGGCAGGGTCGATATAGCGGGCCGCAACGATGGCGCGGCACGCGGGCTCGGTATCGTAGATAAAATTGTCCCGTTCAAACATGGCATAGTCGAACGGTTGGCCGGATGCTTCGGCGACATGGTCCCAGTGGTCGCGCACAGAAGCTTTGTCCTGCTCTGACATCGGGTGGTCGGTAAAGGGGCGCAGGCCACCGACGAAAATCTGCAACTCGGCGTCTTCGCCCACGTGATCGACGATTTCGTCCATGACCGGTTGGAAGCCCCAGCACCAGGAACACATCGGGTCAGCAAAGTATAAAAGCTTTTTCATTATCAAACGTCCCTTCTGCCCTATATATGGGGCTTGCTCTAAGGGTTTAGCATCGCGAAAATGACCGTAAATTTCAAAAACCTTACTGGACATCCATTAATGACGTTTCCGACCCCCAGTTTTCCCTCGACACGCATGCGTCGTGTTCGCCGCGCACCTTGGCTGCGCGCGCTCACCGCTGAAAGCATTTTGACGCCTGCGGACTTGATTTGGCCAGTGTTTGTGGTCGAAGGTTCCGGCGTGCGCGAACAGGTTACGTCGATGCCGGGGGTTGAGCGGTTGTCGATTGATCTGCTGGTGAAGGCGGTTGCCGATGCGTCTGCACTGGGGATTCCGGCGATTGCGTTGTTTCCGTTTATCGAGCCTGGGCGCAAAACGCCGGATGCGGCGGAAGCGTGGAACGCCGAAAATTTGGTGTGTCGGGCTGTGCAGGCGATCAAGGCGTCGTCCCCCGAAATCGGCGTGATGTGTGACGTGGCGCTCGACCCATTTAATTCCGATGGCCATGACGGCTTGGTCAAAGGCGGGATCATTTTAAATGATGAAACCATTGAATGTCTGGTGCGCCAAGCTGTCTGCCAAGCCAATGCCGGCTGCGACATCATCGCGCCATCGGATATGATGGACGGACGGATTGCAGCGCTCCGAAAAGGGCTGGACGAGAACGGCCACACGGACGTTGCAATCATGTCTTATGCGGCAAAGTACGCATCAGGCTTTTATGGGCCGTTCCGTGATGCCGTAGGGTCCGGCGGCGCGCTGCAGGGCGACAAGAAGACCTATCAGATGAATCCCGGCAATTCGGACGAAGCCATGCGCGAGGTGTCGTTGGATATTTCCGAAGGCGCAGACATGGTCATGGTGAAGCCTGGGCTGCCGTATCTGGATGTGGTGCGTCGCGTGAAGGATACCTTCGCCATGCCGACCTTTGCCTACAACGTGTCGGGTGAATACGCCATGTTACGCGGCGCCGGCGATGCGGGGTGGCTGGACTACAACACCGTGATGATGGAAATGCTGGTCAGTTTCAAGCGCGCCGGCTGTGACGGTGTTTTGACCTATCATGCGGTGGACGCGGCAAAGCTGCTGAACGGCTAGACTGCAAAGCAAAAATCCCGGAAACCGCTAAGCGGCGCCGGGAAATCGCTTAAATTATTTATGATGAATACGTGCTGTCTTCAAATCAAGTCGTTGCCGATATCAAGCAGACGGTCAATGTCCAGGACCACTATCAATGAGCCGTCCAGGCGGTAGACACCGGAAGCGAAATCGCGCCATTTCGGGTCTAGGGTACCTGGCGTTTTCTCGTAGTTGTCATTCGACAAGCTAACCACGTCGCCGATGCTGTCGGCCAGCAAGGTATAGAGGTCCATGCCCATTTCGACGGTGACACCCATTTGATTGGTGGCATTTTCATCCGCAGGTTCAAGCCCAAGCCGCGCCCGCACGTCGATCACGGTAACGATCCGTCCGCGTAGATTGATCGAGCCCCGTACTTCGGCAGGTGCCAGCGGGATCGAGGCAATTTTATGGGTTTGCAGAATATCTTGAACCCGCAATACCGGTACCCCGAACATTTGCCCATTGACGGTAAACGTGACGAATTGACCAAGGTTTTCGAGACCGTGAACAACAACGTCGGTTTGTGGTCTCTCTGCGACGGCGGTGGACATAGATTGGAGCTCCGGTTCGGGATCAAGGGTTCATTAATTGAACCGACTATAGGGCCGAACGCCGACCACGTTAAGGGAAAAAGGGTTCAATATTGAGCCGATTTATGCAGCCAATTGACCACGGTGTGCACTTGATCGTCTGCCATCAGCGCCGGCGCATGGCCACAGCCTTCGATCGTGACGATCTCCGCACCAGGACCACGTTTCGCCATTTCCGCTGCGGTCTCGGCGCTGAGCAAATCAGAGTCCGCGCCGCGCAGCACCAGCACCGGACATGTAATTGCGTCCCAAATCGGCCATAGGTCGATATCTTCAATCGGTCCTGCGCTGAACACCTGGGCGATGGACGGATCGTAGTGCAGGCGCATGCCCCCTTCGCCGTTCCGCTCGGATGAGGTCTCGGCGAGGTGGCGCCATTGTTCGTCCGTCAGGTCGCCGAACGGTGCATGCACGTCACGCAGATACGATTCCAGCGCTTCGATGTCCTGAAACGACGGGGCACCGCCTAAATAGCGGGAAATCCGCAGCAGCGCTTCTTTTGGAATCAACGGGCCAATGTCGTTGATCACCAAGCGCCGAATCGGTGTGTTCGGCATGGCAGCCAGCATCATGCCGATGATCCCGCCCATTGACGTGCCGACCCAATCCACGCGCTCGGCACCAATATGTGCAAGCACCGCCGCGATGTCGTTTAGATAGGTCGGGTAGATATAGTCGTTCGGGTGGGTCAGCCAATCGCTGGCGCCACGCCCCGGGATATCCGGGCAGACAACGCGCATGTGTTCGGACAGCGCATTTGCCAAGATATCGAAATCCCGTCCCGTGCGGGTCAGCCCATGCACGCAGACGGTGGCTTTTCTGGATGGTGCGGCGTCCCCCCAATCTGTGAACGCGATGCGATGAAAGCCGTGAAGGCCGAGCGAGAGGCAACTGCCGGCGCGGTGTGGTTTTGGGATCATGTTAAATGACGTCCTGGTCGCGCAACGCTTGGATGTCTTCTGCGCTCATCCCCAACAGTTCGCTGAGCACACCGTCGGTGTGTTCGCCCAAGGTCGGCGGCGCCAAGCGGGCTTCGGTCGGTGTGCCGGACATTTTGATCGGTGAATTGATCAGCGGCACTTTGGCACCGGTGGTCGGCTGTTCCATCTCGATCTTCATGTCGCGGGCGATCACGTGTTCGTTCGAGAACACCTGATCCATTTTATAGATCGGGCCACAGCTGACCGAGTTGGCTTCCAATTCTTTAAGCCAAAAATCCATCGTCTTGGCGCCGATGATTTCGCGCAAAATGGGGATCAACTCTTCTCGGTTTTTTAGGCGGGCACCATTGGTTTTGAATTTTTCGTCGGCTGCCAGATCTTCGCGGCCGGCCACTTTGCAAAGACGTTCAAACTGACCGTCATTGCCGACCGCCAGGATGATCGCGCCGTCAGATGTTTCGAATGCCTGATAGGGCACGATGTTCGGGTGCGCGTTGCCTAGGCGCTTCGGATTGTTGCCGGTGGCCAGATAATTCATGCCCATGATGGTCGAGAAACCGACCATCACATCGAGCATGCCGATGTCGATGTGCTGGCCTTCGCCGGTCACTTCGCGGTGGCGCAATGCGGCGTTGATCGAGACAGCGGCATACATGCCGGCCATCAGATCACCGACCGGGACGGCGGTTTTCATCGGCTCGCCATCGGGCTCACCGGTCAGGCTCATCAGTCCACTCATACCTTGGATCAAAACGTCATAACCGGGTCGCTTCGCATATGGCCCGGTCTGCCCAAATCCGGTGATCGAGCAGTAAATCAGGCCCGGAAATTCGTCTTTCAGATCGTCATAGGAAAGCCCGTATTTCTTGAGCCCGCCTGTCTTGAAGTTTTCCACTAGCACCTGCGATTGGCCGATCAGCTTTTTCGCCAGCGCCTGGCCTTCGGGCTTGGCGATGTCGAGCGTGACCGACCGCTTGTTGCGGTTGGCGGCGCAGAAATAAGCACTCTCAGAGGTGTCTTCGCCGTCTGCGCCTTTGATATACGGCGGCGCAAAATAACGGGTGTCGTCGCCAGCGCCTGCGCGCTCGATCTTGATCACATCGGCCCCTAGGTCGCCCAAAATTTGCGTGCAGCTTGGCCCCGCCAAAATACGGGTGAGGTCAAATACGCGAATACCTTCTAGCGGACCGGGCATGGATCGTTTCTCCGTTGGATGCTTCGTTATCGGTGAGTCAGTCTTAGCTGTCACATCCCGTTCGATCAAGGATATCACCACCTTCTTCATCGCGCGCCCACCCAGCGCTTGCGCCCGATCCCTCGGATAGGCTTTATAGCGCTATGCGCCGTGCCCTCAATAAAGCCAGCCTGATTGTCGTTGCCGTCTTCGCCTTGGGACTCGCCGGGCTGTGGGGGTGGTTGGTGCAGTCCCTGCCCCGCACCGATGGTGAGATGCGGGTTGCCGGTATCGACGCCCCCTTGAACATCAAACGTACCGAACACGGTTTGGTCACGGTACAGGCTGAGGACTGGCATGATGCTTGGTTCGGGATCGGCTTTGCGCACGCGCAAGACCGCCTGTGGCAGATGGAAAGTTTGCGCCGGTTCGCGCTCGGCACGCTGTCGGAAGTGATCGGCGAGGCCACCCTTGATCTTGATATTGCGCAACGGCGCCTAAATCTGGACGCGTTGGCGCGGGCACAGTTTGAGGTGTTGGATACCGACACGCAAACGGCGCTTCGCGCCTATGCCGATGGCATCAATGCGTTCGTCAACAACCACGATGCCTTGCTGCCGCCGGAGTTCCTGGTGCTGCAATTTCGCCCGGCGCCTTGGGCGCCGCATCACGGTCTGCTCTGGGGGCGTTTGATGGCGTACCAACTGAGCGGTCGTTGGCGGGACGATCTGGCGCGGGAGACTTATTTGGGGTCGATCGATATAGAGAAGCTGCGCGTTCTCTGGCCGGCGTTGGCGAAGGAAGCCGCTGCACGATCTTCTGCGGCACCCAAAACCACCCGCTTCAGCGCTTTGCCACCCCGCACCTTGCCTTACCCCAAGGGGGCATCGAATGCGTGGGCGATGGCGCCCGGCAAAAGCACATCGGGGGGCGCGTTGCTGGCCGGTGATCCGCACCTGGGACTTACCCTGCCAGGTACGTGGTACATGGCGCGGCTTGAGGTCGGCACGGACTGGGTCGAAGGCGCGACCGCACCGGGTGTGCCGTTCGTGGTGTTGGGCCGCACGCAATCGCTGGCTTGGAGCATGACCTCAAACGAGGCCGATCTGCAGGACGTGGTGCGCATCAAGGCCGCCAACGTGGGCCGCAGGATCACGCAAACGGTTAGCGTCAAAGACGGCACGCCCCGTGACATTACGTTGATGTTTTCAAAAGCCGCTCCTGTGATTGCAGGAACCGTCTTGGAGGGCACCGGCGATGACGGCATTGCGCTGATGGCGACGGCGCTCAGCGTCGATGATACCTCGCCGGATGCGCTGGCTGGGTTGAACAGTGCCCGAACCATCGATGAAGGTATCGACGCCCTCGCCCGCTTTCGCGCACCGCTTATGAATGTGTTTTTAGCCGACAGCTATGGCGGCATCGCGTCAGTGCACGCCGGCGATGTGCCGAGGCGCGACGGTTATAGCGGACGATTGCCGTTGCAGCCGGGAGATGTGCGCTGGCGGGCCGTCAATGCAGCGAACCGATTGTCGGCGCTGCGTAATCCGCCTGGCGGTATAGTGAGCAATGCCAACGAGCGGACGGCAGGCCTGGATGATTTGGGCTTTCCGCTCGATGGCGACTGGCCGGCGCCGGTGCGCGGGGATCGTCTGGCGCAGTTGCTCGAGGCACCTAAAAAATTCAGCATGGATGATTTTCAAGCCATGCAGGGCGACGTCGTTGATATCACCGCAGCTGCATGGAGGCCGATTTTACAGGGCCTAACGCTCAGTGGTGCCGCATACAAAGCCCGCGAAAAATTGCTGGCGTGGGATGGCGCGATGACGCGGGATGACGCCGCACCGTTGATCTATGCGACGTTTATTGCCGCCCTGCAGCGCGTCATTTTTGCCGACGAACTGCAAGGTGCTTTCGGTGTGCTCAAACTGCCGGGGCCGGACGCGCTCCGCAAAATGCTGGCCGAAGAAAACATCTGGTGTGACCAAATCAAAACACAGCAGCGCCGGGAAAGCTGCCGTCCGCTCGCCCAAACGGCTTTCTCGGATGCCGTGATGATCTTGGTGCAAAGTCATGGCGGTGATGTCGACGATTGGCGTTGGGGCGATGCGCACGTTGCGTATTTCGATCATAAACTTTTGGGCCGCTTGCCGTTCATCGGCGGCTTGTTCGATTTGCGGATCGAGACCCCCGGCGGTGACCGTACGCTGAACCGTGGCGCCAGCCCCAGGAGTGCCGGACTCAACGGCGCGTTCCCCCATGTTCATGGGGCGGGCTTTCGGGCTGTGCACGATATGTCGGGCGCGCCATCCCGTTACATCGCGGTGCCCGGACAATCGGGCAATCCGTTTTCCAATCATTATTCGGATTTGATGGATTTGTGGCGGGATCAAAAATACCTCGGCTTTGATGCGCCAGCCGTCTCGACGTTACGGATTTTGCCGCAAAATAAATGACAGCGGCGTACTTCGGGTGTAAGACCCGCGCACCATGGCAGATGTAAAACCGATTTCGATGGATGATATTTCTGCGGCCCGCGATGTGCTCAACGGCCAAGTGTTGCGCACGCCTTCAATCGCTGCACCCGCCCTATCGAAACTCACCGGCGCGCATGTCTTTTTAAAGTTGGAAAATCAGCAGGTCACCGGCTCGTTTAAGACCCGCGGATCGTTGGTGCGGATGAACGCACTTTCGGATGCGGAACGGCGCGCTGGTGTGGTCGCGGCGTCGGCAGGCAATCACGCACAGGGCGTCGGCTACCACGCGGAACGGCTCGGTATTCCGGCGACCATTTATATGCCCGCAAACACGCCGTTTACCAAGGTCGCCCGCACCGAAGCGTTGGGCGCCGAGGTGATCTTGAGCGGCGAAAGCGTCGCCGAAAGTCGGGCACTTGCCGCCGAAACCGCCGCCAATGATGGCCGCGTGTTCATTCATCCTTATGACGATCCCTACGTGATCGCCGGACAAGCGACGGCGACGGTTGAGTTTATCGAAGACGTCGCGGACCTGGATGTCATCATTGTGCCGATTGGCGGCGGTGGTTTGGCGGCGGGATGCTGTTTAGCCGCGCACGCGATGAAGCCGGACCTTGAGGTTATCGGCGTGCAGGCAGACGCTTATCCTTCCATGCGCCAAGCCTTCAACGGGCAGCCACCACACGGGCGCGGGGCGACCATCGCCGACGGTATCGCGGTGAAAGAGCCCGGCGAAATCACCACACCGATTTTGAAAGCGCACATGGACACCGTCGAGGTCGTGACCGAGTCCGAGATTGAGCGCGCCGTGCAGGTCTTCGTCGATCAGCAACGCTTGATCGTCGAAGGCTCCGGCGCCGTGCCGTTGGCGTTGTTGATGCGTGATGCATCCCGGTTTGAAGGTCGTCGTATCGGCCTGATGGTATCCGGCGGTAACATCGATTCCAGACTTTTGGCCTCGGTGATGATGTGGGGCCTGGTCCGTGACGGCAGGCTCGCCAAGTTACGTGTCGCCGTCATTGATGTGCCGGGCGCGCTCGGGATCGTCACTGGGATCATCGGGCTGAAGGGCGGCAACATCGTCGATGTTATGCACCAGCGTTTATTCTGCGACGTGCCTGTTAAGCAAGCCGACGTCGACATCGCTGTAGAGACAATTGATTCTGATCACGTCCGTGAAATTATGGCCGCCCTAGAAGCCGAAGGCTTCGCGGCGCGTCTACTGTCGGAAACGTCGCTGACGTAGGGAGCCGTTCTAAGATCCCGGAACCGCGCAGCGGTATCCGGGAACTTGAAGCTCCGACGTTTGTTTAGCGCCCCTTAAACGTCGGCGGCCGTTTTTCCAGAAATGCGGTGAAACCTTCACGGTAGTCTTCAGAATCACACGGGGCGTAGCTTTCGCGGAGCTCGGCGTCCGAGACCGGTGTGGGGTCCGCGACCAAGCGGTTGACGAAGCGTTTCGTCATGCGCGCTGCTAACGGCGCCCCTTCGGCGATGCGGTCTGCGGTCTTACCTGTCTCAACGCCTAAGTTGGCATCTGCGACAACGCGATTGACGAGGCCGCGCACCAGTGCTTCGTCGGCGTCCATGATGCGGCCTTCGAGCAGCAGTTCGAGAACAAGCGCCTTCCCCACCAATTCGATGACCGGTTTCATTTCTGAAGGTGCGAATGCATGACCGATCCGTTTAATCGGCACACCGAAGCGCGCACTTTCGGCGGCAATGCGGATATCGCAGCACGCCGCGATTTCGAGCCCACCACCGGTGCACGCCCCTTGGATCATGGCGATGGTCGGGTGCTTGCAGTTGAGCAAGACCTCAAGCGCTTTGTCGGTGACGAGGCCGTATACATAGGCTTGCTCGGCATTGGCACGTACGGTGGGGAATTCTGAAATATCGGCACCCGCCGCAAATGCTTTATCGCCGGCACCTTTGATGATAATGCAGCGCACTGCGTCGTCGTCGTTCAAAAGTTCGATGGTGTCAGTCAGTGCACGCCATGCGTCCAGGGTCAGCGCGTTGCGTTTTTTTGGATTGTTGAGCGTAACGATGGCGATCATGCCGTCGCGCTCAAGTAAAACCGGTTGCGTATCAAAGGCTTCCATTGTGTCCATCATACATTCAACCCCCGTGTTGGCGCGCCGTCGATCCAGGTGCGCACGTTTTCTGCGGCTTCGGTATAAACAATTTCATACAGCTCTTTGACGACGTAGCCGGTGTGCCCGGTGAGCACGGCGTTTTCTAAGCTGCGCAGCGGGTGATCGGTCGGTAGCGGCTCGACATCGTAAACGTCGATGCCGGCGCCGCCGATGTCGCCGTTTTGCAGGGCTTGCACCATCGCGGCTTCGTCGACGATCGGGCCCCGTGATGTGTTCACCAAATAGCTAGTCGGCTTCATCATCTGGAATTCGTCAGCACCCACCAAACCGGTCGAACGCTCGCTCAAAATCAGATGGATCGAGATGATATCGGATTCCTTGAACAGGGTTTCTTTATCGACGCGCGTGACGCCGACTTCGGCGCAGCGTTCATCGGTGAGGTTTTCCGACCACGCGATGACGTTCATTTCCATGGCTAGGCCGAACTTGGCGACACGTGCGCCAAGTTTACCGAGCCCAAGAATGCCGAGCGTCCGCCCGTTCAAACTTTCCGAGACGTAGCCCTGCCAGCCGCCGTTCCGCATGACGTGGCTTTCTTTGGAAATCTTTTTTACCAAATCCATGATCAATCCGACCGCATGCTCGGCGGCCGGATACGGCAGCATTTGCGTGCCGCTCACGACGATGCCCTTGGCTTTGGCATGGTCCATATCGATGGCCAAGTTGCGCATGCCGGTGGTGACGATCAATTTTAGGTTTGGCAGCTTGTCGATCTGCGAGGCCGGAAAGCGCGTGCGCTCACGCATGCAGACCAAAATATCGTATGGCGCCAAAGCCGCTGCGATGGCGTCCTCGTCCCAGCCCAAATGTTTATCGAAGACCGTTATCTCGACGGAGTCGTTCAGACCCGACCAGTCTGCGGCGGCGAGCGCTGCGTTCTGATAGTCGTCGAGAATGGCAAGCTTATATGCCTTAGACATCCCCATCTCCCCACTTTTATCACTCAGTTTGTTAGGTGCTTTTTTTAGAAATTTTATTTTAGTCGGTCGCACGCGTTTGCATGAACACCTGCTCACAGACTATAGAAACATGATGCGAGATTCTGTGATATTCAAGATAGAAAACGACATTGCCGTCCTCCGCCTGTGCAACCCACCGGTGAACGCGTTGGGCGCCTCGGTGCGCAAGGCCTTGATCGAAGCCGCGAAAGCCATTTCGGGCGCCGACGTCAAAGCTGTTGTGCTGTTTGGGTATGGGCGATGTTTCTCTGCGGGCGCCGATATTTCCGAATTTGGCATTGAGCCCCCGGCAGGTACACCGACGCTGCCCGAAACCATTGCCGCCATTGAAGACCTGAAAGTCCCTGTGGTCGCAGCTTTGCACGGGTTTGCGTTTGGCGGGGCGTTGGAATTGGCGGTGGGTGCGCATTATCGGATCGCGGCTGCCGGCACCAAGCTCGGCCTGCCTGAAGTTGATATCGGGATCATTCCAGGCGCCGGTGGCACGCAGCGTCTTCCCCGCCTGATCGGCATGAAGGCTGCCGTTGACATGGTCGCCAACGGCACCCGTATCGACGCTGCCCGCGGACACGACCTTGGGTTGATCGACGAAGTGTCGGAAACGGATAGTTTTGAAGCTGCTGCCATCGCGTATGCAATGCACTTGGTGGCCGAAGGTGCCGGGCCACGTCCGACGTCTAAGCGCGAAGATCGGCTCGAAAGTGCCTCCGAGGCGATGGCCCTTTTGGACGAAATCAGAACAAGCATAGCCAAAAAAGCCAAAGGCCGGGTCGCACCGCTGCGCGCCCTTGATGCTTTGGCCGCAGCTACCGGGGGGGATTTTGCCGCCGGCATGGCCACTGAGCGCGCGATCTTTTTAGAACTCCGTGACGGCACGGAAGCCCGCGCCATGCGGCATTTGTTCAAGGCTGAGCGCGCGGCACAAAAAATCGACGATGCGCCCACCGAGCCGCCTGCGGAAATTCACAAAGCCGGGGTCGTCGGCTTCGGCACCATGGGTCAAGGCATTGCGCTGGTGTTGGCGCGTGCCGGTGTTCAGGTGACGGCGGTGGAAATCGATCCGGCGCGGCTTGAGGCCGGTTTGGCGAGTTTAAAAAAGGGCCTGCAAGACCGGGTCGATCGGGGCCGCATGAGCCCGCAGCAAATGCAGGCCGAGCTCGACTTGATCAACGGCACAACGGCGATGTCGGACCTCGCAGAAGCGGATTTGGTGATCGAAGCAGCGCTCGAAAATATGGACGTGAAGACCGATATTTTCCGCAGTCTGGATGGCATCTGCAAGCCGGGCGCGATCTTAGCGACCAACACGTCGAGCCTGGATCTCGACACCATCGCTGCCGCCACGACCCGGCCTGACAACGTCGCCGGTGCGCACTTTTTTGCGCCGGCTCAGGTGATGAAATTGCTGGAAATCGTGCGAGGTTCAGCCACCTCGGGGGCGACGGCGGCGGCGCTTATGGCACTCGCCAAACGCATCGGTAAGGTTGGTGTCGTCGTTGGCAATGCGTTCGGCTTCGTCGGCAACAGGATGTACCACCGCTACACGTGGCAAGCGTATTTCTTATTGCAAGAAGGCGCGCTGCCGAGCGACGTCGACGCAGCCATGCAGGATTTCGGCTTTCCGCTTGGCTGTCTCGCGGTCGGCGATATTTCCGGTTTGGACGTCGCTTGGCAGGTGCGCAAGGCGCAGCGTGCGGCGGGCGATGTTGACCCCGATGCCCCTTACCCCGTTGTTGCAGACCGGATTTGCGAAAAAGGCTGGTTTGGGCGCAAGACCGGGCGCGGCTGGTATTCGTATGCCGATGGCAAACCGGCAGCGGATGCCGAGGTGGCAGCGCTGATCGAAGCGGTTTCGGCAGAACTCGGTATTGAACGTCGCGCGATCAGCGCCGACGAAATCCGCGAACGTTGCCTGTTCGCGTTGATCAACGAAGGGGCCAGGCTTTTGGGCACGGGTATCGCGGTGCGGCCTGGCGACATCGACGTGGTCTGGCGCTATGGTTATGGCTTCCCGTTGTGGCGCGGCGGCCCGATGTTCATGGCCGACGAAATCGGTATGCAGGATGTTTTAGCGACGTTGCAGCGGCTTGAGGCGGCGTACGGCCCCGCCTTTACCCCGGCACCTTTAATCGCGGCCCGTGCAGCCGCCGGAAAAACGACGCTGGTTGATTGAGGATGCGGCCCATGCTCTCGGGTGGGATTTCAAGACGCCAAGATCGCCGTGCGTGGGGAATGCAGGCCTATGCGGCAGAAATCCGGCCAACGATTTTCTCAAGCAAGTCCAGTGTCGGGGCGCCAAACCATTCTGCCATGATGTCGCGCGCGCTTTGCTTGCCCAAGGCATCTTGAAGGTCGCGAAAAAGCGCACTCAACATGTTCCTAGCGGCCGTCGGCGTCAGCGCCCAAGACCGCGCGAACCCTTGCGCACCGACCGGAACCAAGTTTGTGTTGATGACCGCTGTCATCCAGTTGAGACGTTTGTCGATCTCTGCAAAGTACTGTGCGATTTCGATTTCCGCGCGAAAGCATAACTTTCGCATTTTCGGTGCTTTATAAATTTCCGACCACGCAACGCGTCCACCCTTCTTTTGCGTAAGCTCATCGATGATTTTGTGCGCCTCGCGTTCGTAGCTTGCGAGCCGCTCTTCACCAAACATCAAGAGCAGCACATTGAAAAACCCCGGCAATATGCGCCGCGACAATTGGTCGGGATTTTTACTGAGATCATGCTCATCGGCGAACTGGTGTTCGAACTTATGAACCATCACCCGATGGAAAACTCTGCTTCTGGTCTGTTCGGAGCGGCTTTTTTCGCGCGATAGCGCGACGGCGTCGACAGCCTCAATAAACATCGCTTCGATTTTTGCCAGTTCTGCCTTGAAGTCCTGCCCCATTTTCTCGACGTCTGCGGCCGTCAGTTGCCCCGCGTTGTCGTCGACGGCTTTGGTCAACAGATGCATAAATTTGCTGTACAGCAGTTCACCCAAATTATCCGCGTGTTCACGCGCTGCGCTGGAAGACTGGGTCGCGATCCGTTTAATGAGGGCCGGATCATCGTCAATTTCGGCGGCGCCGTTGCGACGTGGCGCCGTCGCCGCGGTCGACGTTTTGTCAGCGGATGCAGGCGAATGGATATGACGTTTTATCTCTTCACCGTTCGGATTAAATAAACTCACGGTGGAAGAACCGTCATTTTTCTGAAATTGGTCGTGCGGGCCAGAGGGCCCGAGTGGATTCTTAGACATCGGTCAACTTCCCTCGTTGATTTTTGAGACCTATTTTCTGGCCGAGCACATCTACTTTATCGTGAAATTGTTTCACATTTTCTATCTCAATCCAACCTTGATGCGATCAAGATTGATGGCCCAACCGTTCGCGTACCCTTCAGGCTGTTTGATTAACCGTAAATCACAGCAAGAAAACCGCCCATCGCGTTTTGCCAGAGACACGGTGAACCGCTATAAATTATCTAAATAAATTTATTGGAGGATTACATGAACACGTGGCTCGAAGGGTCGACTCGGAATGAAGTGCCGGCGGGAAAACGACTGCGCGCGATGCTTGAGTGCGATGAAATTCTGCGCGTCCCCGGCACTCACAACCCACTCGCCGCACGCCTTGCGATGCGCGAAGGGTTTGAGGCGTTGTACATTTCGGGCGGTGCCGTGACCTCCAGCTTAGGCCTGCCGGACTTGGGCGTGATGATGCTGGACGAGCTGTGCTTCATCACCAAGATGGTGGCCCGCGCCACCGACCTGCCGCTGATCGTCGATGGCGACGTCGGCTATGGTGGCACCTTGAACGCCATGCGCACGGTCCAGGAACTGGAAATGTGCGGCGCCGCGGCGGTGCATATCGAAGATCAACTTTTGCCGAAAAAATGCGGGCACTTGAACGACAAGCGTTTGGTCCCGGCGGAAGAAGCCGCCGCTAAGATTGCCGCCGCGAAAAAGGCGGCCCGCGACATGGTGATCATTGCCCGCACCGATGCGGCGGGCGTTGAAGGCTTAGACGCCGCAATTCGGCGCGCGAATTTGTACAAAGAAGCCGGTGCCGACGTGTTGTTTCCGGATGGCTTAACGTCGGAAGCTGAATTTCGCGCCTTCGCATCCCAGACCACGGGACCGTGCCTGGCCAACATGACCGAGTTTGGGCGTACGCCGCACTTCACGGCGGATCAGTTCCAGGATTTCGGCTATAAGATCATCATTTGGCCGGCAACGTCGATGCGGGTCGCAGGTTACGCGATGCGCGATCTGTACCGTCACATTCGTGAACACGATGGCACCGAAGGTTTTGAAGACCGTATGCTGACCCGCAACGAAAGCTACGAGGCCATCGGCTATCACGATTTTGAAGCGCTGGATGACAGCGTCGCGAAATCCGTGGCGCCGTCCTTCACCGGTGAAGCGAAACGGATGGCCGGCGAGTAAGCAGGCAGAAGCGCGGCGTTTATTTGCCGCGCAGTTTGCCGGCAAAAAACACGATCAGCCAGACCGGCACGACGATGATGGCGCCGAGCAGCACGTATTCGACGCTGCCGGCGACGAAATCTCCGGCCCAGGCAAACATGCTGCGCAGCGTTTGGCCGAAGTTCAGCAACAAGTCTTTGGGGTCGATCTCGAAAAATTTGAGCAAGAACCCAAGGATTAACGAGGCCAACAAAATCTTGAAAAGCGTCGAAAGCAAGTTACTTGGCATAAAAGGTATCTCCTTGGGCGCATACGAATTGCAACAGACTACACCCCCTATCGGTTCGCATCAATTTACGAGTGCACGCGCATGAACATCGAAATCAAGCAGACGCCGAATATTGGCCCGCCTTTCTGGATACGTTGGGTATCTTTCATCGGTTGGCTGATCTTGCCGATCCTGGCGACCTGGGCCGTGGTTTTGCTGTTGGGGTTGATTGTGCTGTGGTGGGGTGTGGTGTGGTTCTGTTTCGCCCTGATTTATACCATCGTTTATTTCCGTTGGGCGCGACGGCGCTATCCAAAAACCTAGTCAGGCGCACGCGCCTTGGCGCGGAAACGGTCGCCCAAGCGTTGCCGTGCGGCAGGTAGTTCCAGTTCGCGTTGATGGAACACGTGGGTTTCCAGAAAATAACCGGTGAGCCTGAGCCCGGCGTCGATGTCGGGGGCTTCATCGGCAGCAATCAGGAATTTCGGCAGCGCCAACAGCTTTGCCTTATACGGCTGCGCCGCACCCGCGGAAACCGCCCTGCCCGACTTTGGCGAGACGTGCGTCAGATCGTCGGTCGTCCCGGTCGCGGCGCAATGGGTGAGATCGAGGCCGAAGCCCAGTTCTTGCAGCAAGCCCAATTCCCACTTCACGTAAATCGTCGGCCATACCGTGTCGTCGTCCAGGGATTGCAGCAGAATTTCCAGGCCGCGCAAAATTTCCGGGTGTGCTTGGCGTTCCGGCAATGTGGCTTCTATCAGCGCACACGCCGATGTCAGCGCTGCTAATTTGCCGCCGTCATTCAGTGCGCTTGCGGCATAGGCATGCACCGGCTCGATGGTAAAATTGCCGAGGTGCTCCGGCAGTCTGGCGCGCCAGGTCGCCCGGACTTTGTTGCCCGGCTGCAGAATGCCGCTCAGCCGCTTACCGCTGCCGCCCCGCACTAAGCCTGCATGGCGGCCGACGCTCGGTGTCATCACGTTGATGATGGCCGAACTTTCGCCGTGCTTACGCACACTCAAAATGATGCCGTCGTCATGCCATTCCATGCGCTGAGTTTAACCAACCTCGGGGGCGCAAGCACGCCGCATAAAATTTTGCATTGCTGGCGGGGGCGCGACCGTTAGGCTGGCCGAAGAAAAGGAGTTTCTTGATGAGTGCAGATGACCATAAACCGTTCCAGCACCCCGCCACCATCGCCGCCGCTGCCCTTGGCGCGAGCCGGCCCGAAGGCGGCGGCGTCGTGCCGATCCTCAATCCGGCGACGACCTATGAAAAAGGCAACGCGCATATGTATTACCGCACCAGTGGGCCCGGTTTGGCCGACGCGGAAGCGGTGTTGAACACCCTCGAAGGCGGTGCCGGGGCGTTGCTGTTTTCATCCGGCATGGCGGCGGCGACGCACCTGTTGCTGGCGCTTGGCCCTGGTGCGCACATCTTGGCGCCCGAGGGCATGTATTGGTTCATGCGCGACTGGTTGAAAAAGACCGCGCCGGCGATGGGGTTGGAGGTGTCGTTCTATGCGAACACCGATCTGGATGCGATCCGCACCGGCATCCGGCCCGGCCAGACCAAGGCGGTGTGGGTCGAAACCCCGGCCAATCCGGACTGGGCGGTCACCGACATCGCCGCGGCGGCTGAGATCGCGCATGATGCCGGTGCCAAGTTGTTTGTCGATTCCACCTGTGCCACGCCGATCCTGAGCCGCCCGCTGTTGCTGGGCGCTGACGTGGTGATGCATTCGGCGACCAAATACCTGAACGGCCATTCCGACGTGCTGGCAGGCGCGCTGATCACCCGCGACGCCGACGATTTTTGGGGCCAAGTGCACGCCATGCGGACCGGCCTCGGCTCAACGCTCGGCGCATTTGAAGCCTGGTTGCTGTTGCGCGGCCTGAGGACGCTGGATGTGCGTATGCAGCGGCATTCCGAAAATGCGCTGTGGCTGGCCGAACGCTTAAGCGATCACCCGCGCGTCTCGCACGTCATGTATCCGGGCTTGCCCACCGATCCGGGGCACGCCGTGGCGGCCAAACAAATGTGCGGCGGCTTCGGCGGTATGATGTCGATCCGGGTCAAAGGCGGTCCCGACGCGGCGGCGCAGACGGCGAAACGGACCAAGCTGTTTTTCGATGCGACGTCGCTGGGCGGCGTCGAAAGCCTGATCGAACACCGCGGCCCCATCGAAGGCCCGGACAGCCCGACCCAGCAGGATTTACTGCGGCTATCGGTGGGTTTGGAGAACGCCCAGGACTTGCTCGACGACCTGGATCAAGCGCTCGGGCAGTGAGGGGGGGACAGCTAAGCCGGATCGGCGGAAATGATCACCATGGCATGCGCCATCGGGTATTCGTCGGTTTGTGAGACGTCGACTTTGGCGACCATGCCGGCGGGCGTCAGTTTGTTGAGGCGCACCAGTGCGCCGCCCGTCAGGTCCATGATCGGTTGGCCGGTCGGCAGGTTGCGGACCACCATATCGCGCCAGAAGACGCCTTGGCGAAAGCCGGTGCCGAGCGCTTTTGAACATGCTTCTTTCGCGGCGAAGCTTTGCGCGAAGCTGGACGCCGGGTTTTGTCGGCGCATGGCTTTTTTGATTTCGTAGTCGTCGAAAAGCCGATTGATAAATCGGTCGTCAAAGCGTGCCAGGGTCTTTTCGATGCGTCGGATGTCGCAAAGATCGGTGCCGATACCGATAATCATGCGGCGCCCTTATTCGCGCGCGCCTGATTCATCAACGAGCGCATCCGCTGCATCGCACTGTCCAATCCGCTGAAGATCGCTTCGCCGATCAAAAAATGGCCGATGTTGAGTTCAACCACTTGGTCGATGGCGGCAATCGGCATCACGGTATCGTAGGTCAGGCCGTGCCCGGCGTGGCATTCGAGGTTCAGCGTCGGCGCCTGTTCGGCAGCGGCTATGATGCGGGCAAGTTCGGTTTCGCGCCCGGCGCCGTCCAATTCGCAATAGCGCCCAGTGTGCAGCTCGATGATGTCGGCGCCAAGGGCGGCGGCGGTTTCAAGCTGTTTCGGATCGGGCTCGATAAACAACGACACGCGGATACCGGCATCTTTGAGTGCAGCGATCACGGGTTTCAGCTGCGCCGACCCGCCGATCACGTCGAGGCCGCCTTCGGTGGTCCGTTCTTCGCGCTTTTCCGGCACGATGCAGGCCGCGTTCGGCTTGTGGCGCAAGGCGATGGCCAGCATTTCGTCGGTCGCCGCCATTTCCAGATTGAGCGGCAACGTCAGTTCATCCATCAAGCGCGCGATATCGGTGTCGGAAATATGCCGGCGATCTTCGCGGAGGTGTGCGGTAATGCCGTCTGCGCCCGCGGCTTCGGCTAGCTTGGCGGCTTTCACCGGGTCCGGGTGGGCGCCGCCGCGTGCGTTGCGGATGGTGGCGACGTGGTCGATGTTGACGCCAAGGCGTAACGGGCCGAATGGGCTCATGGGGTGCTCTCCTGCTCGGTACCGATCTGCTGAATGATCTGTGCTGCGCGCTGCTCCCGGCGCACGGCGGCCCCGTTTTTGTAGCGCTCAATCACCGGTTTCAGCAACAAGAAGCATGTCACCCACACAATCGCCGCGCTGGGGATTGCTGCCACCAGCATTGGGGTGAGCAGCGGCCATGCGCCTTCCAACAGATAGCCCCAATCGCCCGTCAGCGTGGCTTGCGTGACCTGTGCGAACAGGGCGGAAAAGTCCATCGCCTCGGCATCGATCCCGGTTTGGCCGAATCCCATGGCGACGCCGGCTTTATAGAGCCATATCCAGATGAACGGAAATGTCCACGGATTGCCGACGACAGTGCCGATCACGGCGGCGACGACCGAACACCGGCTCACCCACGCGGCCAAGACGGACAGTAAAATACGCAGCCCGATCAACGGCGTAAATGACATCGCGGCGCCCCACGCGAAGCCACCGGCAATCGCATAGGCCGAGCCGGGTAAGCGCCCGATCCGATACAACAAATACCGATACGCCCGCTTCCATCCCATCTGCGGCCAGAGGGAGGTGCGAAGACGCTGTAAGCGGGTCAAAGGGGCACGACGTTGGAACATATGTGTACGTAGCGACTGTGGCGCCCCTTGGAAAGGGCGGCGATCACGGTTTGTTGTGGTTTTTCAAATTTTTAATGTTGGCGTGACGCTCTCATCCTCTGGCGCGCTCAATCGTGTTGACGGCTTCGGAAGCGCGCAGTGCGGCGATGATGTCGGACAGGTGTTTGACGTTCTTCACTTCGATATCGATCAGCATGTCGAAAAAGTCGATTTGCCGGTCGAGGATCTTCAAGTTGGTGATGTTGCCGCCGTTTTTGGCGATCACCGTCGACAGATCGCCGAGCGCGCCGGGGGTGTTGCTGACCGTCAGCGTGACCCGCGCCACATGCGCTTGCTGGGAGTCGGTGTTTTCCCAGGCCACATCGAGCCAACGCTCGGGTTCATCCTGGAATTGCTTGAGTTTTTCGCAGTCGATGGTGTGGATCGTCACGCCGCGACCGGTGGTGACGATGCCGACGATGCGGTCGCCCGGCAACGGATGACAGCAACCGGCGAAATGCATCGCCATCCCCGGGATCAGGCCCTTGATCGACACGCCCTCGCCGCGCTTACTGTTGCCGGCGCGATTGTCGGTGATCGAGACCACCTTATCGTTGTTGTCGGCATTTTTGAGACGCGGATAAACCGCCTCGACCACAGCTCTTGCCCCGACGTGACCAGCCCCGACCTGCGCGCAAAGGTCTTCGATGGTTGGTTGACTAAATGATTTAAGAACAGCGTTTAAGGCTTTGTCTGAAAACTTGTTTCCTGATTCTGTGAACGTACGTTTCAGCATCGATCTGCCGAGCGCCATATACTGGTCGCGTTCCTGCATTCGGATGTAGCGGCGGATGCGCGCCCGGGCCTTGCCGCTGACCACGAAGCGTTCCCACGTCGGCGACGGCGTCTGTGCCTTGGACGTGACGATCTGCACCTGATCGCCGTTCCGGAGCGCGGTGCGCAGCGGCATCATACGACCGTTGATCTTGGCACCGACGCAGCGGTCGCCAATTTCAGAGTGCACGGCATACGCAAAGTCGACCGGCGTCGCACCCGTCGGCAAGCTGATCAGGTCGCCCCTGGGCGTAAATGCAAAGACCTGATCTTTGAACATCTCAAGCTTGGTGTGCTCAAGGAATTCTTCGGGGTCGGATGCGTGGTCGAGGATTTCCAAAAGTTCGCGCAGCCAGCGGTATTGCGGGCCGTCTTTGCGGGCTGCATCGGGTTGGCCGCCGTCTTTGTAGTTCCAATGCGCGGCAACGCCGTTTTCAGCGACCTCGTGCATTTCGCGGGTGCGGATCTGCAGCTCGATCCGCTGGTTTTCCGGGCCAAACACCCCGGTATGCAGCGACCGATATCCGTTCGGCTTGGGCGTTGAGACATAATCTTTAAAGCGCCCCGGCACGGTTCTATAGGTGCCGTGCACGATGCCCAGCGTCCGATAGCACGAGTCGATATCGTCGACGATGATGCGGAACGCCATGATGTCCGATAACTGCTCGAACCCGACATCGTGCTGCTGCATCTTTTGCCAGATCGAATACGGCGACTTTTCGCGGCCCTGAATGTCGGCTTTGATGTCGTTTTCCAGCATCAGATGGTTCAATTCGCTGAGAATGCGATTGACCAGGTTGCCGCCTTGGTTGCGCAGGAAGTCTAAGCGCCGCACCACGGAATTGCGGGCGTCGGGATTGAGTTCTGCGAACGCCAGGTCTTCAAGCTCGGACTTGATTTCGTCGATGCCGATGCGTTCCGCCAGCGGGGCGTAAATTTCCATGGTTTCGCGCGCAATCCGGGCCCGGCTTTCGGGCTTTTTGATGTACTGGAGGGTGCGCATATTGTGCAGGCGGTCGGCCAGTTTGACCAACAACACGCGGATGTCTTCGGACATCGCGAGCAGGAATTTCCGGAAGTTTTCAGCTTGTTTCGCTTGGTCGGAATCAAAGTTGATTCGGGTCAGCTTGGTGACACCATCGACCAGACGCGCGACGTCATTGCCGAACATCTTTTCCAAATCGGCAAATGTCGCATCGGTGTCTTCGATGGTGTCGTGCAAAAGCGCGGTCACGATGGTCGCGGTATCGACTTTATAGCGGGTCAGAATGCCGGCAACTTCGATGGGATGCGAGAAGTATGGATCGCCGGACGCCCGCTTTTGCGCACCATGCGCACGCATCGCAAACACATAGGCGCGGTTGATCGCATCCTCGTCCGCATTCGGATCGTAGGCTTTGATCGTCTCCACCAATTCAAACTGGCGCATCATAATCTGACAAGCCTATCACGGGATTTCGTCAGCACCCAATAAATTGATGCGACGCAACAAAAAACGGGAGCCCAAAGGCTCCCGTTGATGTGTGGTCATAGGCGACCGAAATCAATCTTCGACGTCTACCACGTCTTCAAACAGTACTTCGCCGGCGCTATCGGATTCGGCGGCGCCGTCTTCAATCGACATGGTTTTGGCGAGTTCTTCGACTTCGTTGTCGTCGCCACCCATGCCCGGCACCATGCCCGACAGTTCCTGGCGGATTGCCATGTCGTCAACGACGTCTTCTTCAGGCTCGTCCTGTTCGACGTGATGCTGCAGGCTTTTGATCAGATCTTCTTCAAGCTCGCGCAGATTAACGGTTTTGTCGGCGATTTCGCGAAGCGCAACAACAGGATTTTTGTCGTGGTCGCGGTCAATCGTCAATTCTGCACCCGCCGAAATGTGGCGTGCACGCTGGGCTGCGATGGCAACCAGCTCAAAACGGTTCGGAATCTGTTCGACGCAGTCTTCAACGGTGACGCGGGCCATATGGCGTTCTCCGGATCGGTAAATGGGATTTGCGCGGTTTATATGGGGTTCCGCCCGATGGTGCAAGGGATTTGATGTCGCGCCTTTGCCTCATTTCCCCCACTCCGTCCCATAAGCGCCGTCGGCATCGGGGATCGGGCGGCAGGTCTGGTCTTTGGGCAGACCTTCGATCAGCTTAGATAAGGCGATCCCGCTGACCGGATGGCGCCAATCGGGGGCGATATCTTGCAACGGCATCAGCACGAAGGCGCGCTTGTGCAAGCGCGGATGGGGAATTTCAATGGCGCCGGGGTGGTTGGCGGCAATGATCACGTCGTCATAGGCCAAAACGTCGATATCAATCGTGCGCGGCGCATTCGGCGTGCTGCGTTGGCGCCCGAGTTCGGCTTCAACGTGCAGCACCTCGGCGACCAGGGCTGCGGCATCTAACGTGGTCGCGACCGCAGCGACGCCGTTGATATACCAGGGCTGGTCGCTGGCCGGCACCGGCGCGCTTTCGAACCAGCGCGATCTGGCAACAATATCCACGCCGCGGGCTGCCAATAATGACAGCGCAGCCCCGCAGGTGCGCCGCGGTGCGCCGAATGTTGCGCAAGGCAAATTGCCGCCGATACCGATGAATTTCACGCCGTCTGGCCCTTGTCGATTTATGAATCAGGGATTACGTAAAGGATGTAAGTGCCATTCGTCGACCTATTTTGCGACGATCACGGCTTTTATTGTTCTACGCGCGCGATCATTAGGGCGTCGCGGCGTTATTTTGAAAAAGAGGTTTATTATGCAAATTTACGCGCAAGAGCGCGTTGCGCTCTTTATCGACGGTTCCAATTTGTATGCCGCCGCCCGGGCGTTGGGCTTTGATATAGATTACCGCCGTTTGCTGGATGTGTTTCAAAAGAACGGTCGGCTGACCCGCGCATTTTATTACACCGCGCTGATGGAAGATCAGGAGTATTCACCGATCCGCCCGCTCGTCGACTGGCTCGACTACAACGGGTACACCATGGTGACCAAACCGGCCAAGGAATTCACCGATGCCGCCGGGCGCCGAAAAATCAAAGGCAATATGGACATTGAACTCGCCATTGATGTGATGGAGATGGCCGAGCATTTGGACCACATTATCATTTTTTCAGGCGACGGTGATTTTCGTCGCTTGGTCGAAGCCGTGCAGCGCAAAGGCGTGCGTGTCAGCGTGGTCTCGACCATCGAGAGCCAGCCGCCGATGATCGCCGACGAACTGCGGCGCCAGGCAGATACGTTCATTGAACTGGCTGACATTCAAAAAGACATCCAACGTGCCGGTGGCCAGAAGCGTCCGGCCCGCGATGACGCTGGCCCGATCGACGACGATCTACCGCTGTTGGATGATGATGAATACGACGAATTGGATGATGCCGACGATTACGATGTTGCAGATGGCGCGCTGGATCAGCCGTGACCAAAGGCAATGTCGCGCCAAGCTGTTGTTGGCGTAATGTTTAAAAACCCCGGCCACGATTGTCCGCTGTGCCCGCGCCTGAAGGCGTTCCGCGACGCCAATGCGGCAACGTACCCAGATTGGCACAATGGCCCCGTAGACGCGTTTGGGCCGCTGTCGGCGAAGGTGCTGGTGGTCGGCTTGGCACCGGGGTTGCGTGGCGCGAACCGCACCAGCCGGCCGTTCACAGGCGATTGGGCCGGCGATTTATTGTATGCGACGTTGTTGAAGTTCGGGTTTGCATCGGGCCGCTACGGCAAGACCAGCGATGACGGTCTTGCATTGATTGATTGCCGGGTTACCAACGCGGTGCGTTGTGTGCCGCCGGAAAATAAGCCCACCGGACTTGAGACTCGGACCTGCAACCCGTTTCTCAAAAATGAAATCGACGCGATGCTGGATTTAAGGGCGATATTGGCATTGGGTACGTTGTCGCACGGTGCTGTGCTGACGGCGCTTGGCGTGCGGAAATCGTTGGTCAAATTCGGTCATCGCGCACGTCATACCCTGCCCGGCGATGACGCATTGCCGATTTTGTTCAACAGCTACCACTGCTCTCGCTACAACACGAACACCGGGCGCCTCACCGAAGCGATGTTCGAAGACGTCTTTTCAGATATTCGTCAATTTATTGCGACACCTTAAAGCGCAACATCTTTGAGTCCCCGGCGGAACGCGTTATTATATTTAAAATTCAGTGACATAACACGAGGCGAGCCGTGAGCGCAGAAATTGTTAATTTGAACCAGTATCGCAAGGCGCGGCAGAAGCAGGACAAGGTCGAGCACGCTGCCGAAAACCGTCGCAAACATGGTCGAACCAAAGCCGAGCGCAAGGCCGATGAAAAAGCCCGCGCGGATGCGGAAACGCAGCTTGAGGGCAAACAAATCGGCGATAAATCAGACGACGATACGTCGGGGACACCGGCATAGGGCGCCAACCGCGACACCCTGATCACCTTCGTCTAATCACATAAATCAAACGCGACGTCCCGGAACCGCTTGGTGTCCGGGACGTCGCGTTTTTGAAGGGTCTAATTGTTAATCGCGCCTAATGACTGTGACCGTCATCGTCGCTTTCCGGGTCAAGTAGGCGGTGCATGTGTACGATGACATATTTGGTGTGAGACGAGTCAACACTGCCTTGCGCCTTGCCGCGCCACGCGCGCAGAGCGGATTGATAGTCGGGAAAGATGCCGACGATATCTAAATTAGCGGTGTCGATGAAGTCTGTGCCGGTCGGGTCTTTGACTTCGCCGCCGAAGACCAGGTGCAATAACGGTTTATCAGGCATCGCTTTTTCTCCAAACAAAGGTCAGTTTTTATGACCATAACGGAGACGCGACGTCCTCACAAATCAGGTTTTTGGGGTTATTGCGGCAACACCGCTTCGATGGCCTTGATGATTTTGGCGGAGTCCGGCGCGGTCGGGGTCGAGAACCAATCGGTCAAGGTGCCGTCCGGCGCGATCAGGTATTTGTGGAAGTTCCATTTCGGCGAGCCAAGCACGCCAACCTGGGTTTTCGCCCATTTGTAAAACGGGTGCGCATTGTCGCCTTTCACGTGTTCTTTTGATGTCAGCGGGAAGTCGACATTAAATGTGGTTTCGCAGAAATCTTTAATTTCGTCGGCCTTGCCGGGTTCTTGGCTGCCGAAATCGTTGGACGGCACACCCAACACAACTAATCCCCGATCCCGATAGCGCGACCACACCGACTGCAGCGCTTCGTATTGTTTGGTGAAGCCACAGAAAGACGCCGTATTCACCACCAGAACCGCCTTTCCCTCGAAGCTTTTCGCAGGCAGTGGACCACCTTCAATGGCGGTGAAATCGAAGTCGTGAAAGGACATTTGAGAAGCTCCGGCAAGTGAGGGGGCGCTTAAGGTAAAGGCGATCGCCAGCGCGGCTGTGATTGTTCGTAGCATGATGAGACCTGGGTTGTTTAACTTTATCTTTCTACGGACCAAACGGCGGCGTGGTTTAGTTTTTTGTCGGGGCGGTCCCTCCTCAACCTTCAAACCACACCACAGCCAGCTTGGCGGCCCGCAGCGCGTCTTCAACCGATGTGAAGCGCTGTTCAGCATGGCCGCCGATGGCGAACCAGCCGGATGTGTCTTCGACGTCGCGGCGGAACTCTTCAAAGCCGATGGAGCCGTCATCCCTGGAAAATACATCCACGCAAAGACTGCCGTCGGGATTGTTGATGGAACGAAGCACGGTCATTCGTATCGCTCCTCCCGCCAGGGGTCGCCCTCGTTGTGGTAACCGAGCGCTTCCCAATAGCCTTTGACGTCATTGGCTAAAAACGTGATCTGGCGCACCCATTTGGCGCTTTTCCAGAAATACAGATCGGGCAGGATAATCCGCATCGGGCCACCGTGTTCGCGGCTGATTTCCGTGCCGTTCCAGGTATGGGCGAGCAATGCGTTTTCCGCTTGAAACCGGGCCATCGTTACGTTCGTCCGATATCCGTCATGGGCATGAAAAATCACATGGCGGACGCTCTCGTCCGGCTGCACGCGGGCAATCAAATCGCAGGTGCGGACCCCTTCCCACACGTTGTCCAGCAAAGACCACGCGGTCACGCAGTGAATATCCGCATCGACGCGGCTTTGGGTGAGCCCGTGGAAGGCATCCCAATCAAGCGACAACGGTCGTGCGACCGCGCCTTTGATGTCGAGCGTCCATTGTGATTTTGGGACCGACGGTTGATGGCCAAGGTCGAGTACCGGCCATTTGTCGACAACCTTTTGACCCGGTGGCACGCGACGGCGGTCGTGATCGCGCCTGGGGGGCAGGCGTTGTTCGGCAGCGGCCTTCATCTTTGCCTTGGCGGCGCTGCTGGTGGGCGCTGGATCGTCAACGGTAGGGGTATTGGCGGTATGCTCGCCTAATACCGAGCCCTTTCGGCCAGAGAACAAGGTATCGAAGCGGTCGTCATCAGGGCGATTAATGGGCATGGCTATCGACCGAGGTCGTGCTCAAGCCCTAGCGCGACTTCCGTATCGGCGAGGCGGCGGCGATACACTTGGACGTTTTCCAGTACGCGCTGCACATAGTTCCGGGTTTCTTTAAAAGGGATCAGTTCGATCCAGTCGATGGCGTCTACATCGGGCTGGCGTGGGTCGCCGTTTTCGCGGATCCACTGGCGCACCCGATTTGGGCCGGCGTTATAACTGGCAATGGCGAGCGGCAGATAGCCGTCATAATCTTTGATTAAATCCGCGATGTACACTTGGCCGAGTGTCAGGTTGTAATCCGGATCGGTGGTCAGCTTGTGTTTTGAATAGCTTAGTCCGACTTGTTTCGCGACGACCCTTGCTGTCGCCGGCATCAGTTGCATCAGACCGCGCGCGCCGGCGTGACTGACCGCAGCGCTGTCGTATTCACTTTCTTGGCGCACCAACGCCAACACCAATGACGTTTCCGGCATGGATGTGTCAATTCTGGATGGCATCCGGGGTGGTACAAGCTCGGGATAGCCACCCGCCACGAAGCGCCTGTGATTTTGGGCGGCCTGTTTAGCGACGCGGATCGCCAGGTCCGGGCGCCCACTAAGCCTGGCCAAGCGGGCTGTCAGCGCCAACCAACTCGGATCGTTGTCGAGCGTTGCGATGTGGGTGACTAACGAATACAGACGTTCTTCTTCGCCGACACCGGCAAGCATGCGGACCGCGCGCACCAACTCGTTGCCATCAAAGCGCTTGCGCATTTCGGCACTGGCACCGGTATCCGGCGGCAGCTTTAAAGCTTTGCCGGGCGTTACTTTTGCTGCCGCCAGCTGCCCGTAATAAGTTGTCGGGTGTTGGGCGGCGGTGGTGTACCAGTCTTTCGCAGCTTTTTCAGCTTTCAAGGCTTCCGCCGCGCGACCGGCCCAATAGGCGCCACGCGACAGGCTGACCGGGAAACTGACGCCGTCATACATCCGCTTGAAATGCGCCAGCGCGACCTTTGGCTCGTTCAAGAAACGGAGCGCAATCCAGCCTGAGAACCATTCGGCCTCAGCATGATCTGCGGCGTGTTCAGGTGTGAGCCCGTGCTGTGCGGCGATCCGATAGGCCTCGGAGATATGACCCTTTTGTAAAAGATCGCGGGCGATGATCGCGCGTTCATCCCACCAGCGGTATGGATACGGCACCGTAACGGGTAGGCCATGAAATAGGTTAAGCGCGCTATCCAAGCCTTTTTTACGGCGCCACCGTAGTCGTTCATAGATCAAGCCCGGATCGTTTTGCAGGGTTTTCGGGACCTGCGAGACGAGATAATCGACGTTGCCGCGCATATGCCGGAGCGCACTGCGCGCTTGGATCAGCTTCGCGTATTTCGCATCGACCCGATAAATCATCCGTTGCGACGGCCAATATTTGCCGTCCCACAACAAGCGATCCGCGCGCAGCCGGTTATCGGCGAGCGTCAGATGTTTGCGGAATTTTTTATAAAATGCGCGCTCGTGCCCTTTTGAGAAATCACCCTCGACCCAGGCGCGTCGCACCAGGGCAATGCCCTCTTTGGTGCGCCCTGCCCGGATCAAAGCGCCGGCGAGTTTCTCAAAGCCAAGCTCGGTGATCGGCTCGCGGGTGCCGAACCAATTGATGATGAAGTCTGCGTTTGCATACGCATCCAAGGCTTCTTCGGCGCGCGACATCAACCGCGTTGAGCGCGGCCAATCCGGATTGCGGCGGATGAATTCGTCGATCGCCCCGAACTCGGTGCCGAACCCGCCTTGGAAAAGCACGTACCAGGATACGATTTTGCGCGCCAATGGGTCTTTAAGCTGTCGGGCATAATGCTCAAGCCGCTTTTTCTCGCCGCGCTCGACTTCATTGAGCGCATTGGAAAACACCCGCGCTTCGCTCGCCGATAGCGCGTCGGCACGCGCCGTATTGCCGGATAGCGTCATAAACAGCCCGATACAAAGGCCGACCATCGCCACACGACGCATTATATGTTTGCTGAAAGGTATGACGGAATCCAACTCTGTTACCTATATTCAAGGTCAAGTATGCCGACGCGGATATCATAGCGCCCGCAGGGCATCAGAGACAATATCGCCTTACATTTGTCACGAACCCGTTAAGGAAAATGGAATTTGTCTCTGTGCCCTCCAAACTGAGGCGTGCCCCGCCGCAGACGATATTTTTCAACGCACCGATAATTTGGCTCTATAAAAGCGCATCCCTTGCCCCGCGCGGGTTGCGGCTCTATGGTGCCGGGCTTGTTTCAAATGATGTTCCAGGAGGGGACGATGTTTAAGGGTTCTTTTGTCGCGCTGATCACACCTTTCAAAAATGGTGAGGTGGATAAAGCTGCGTTTAAAGACTTCGTCGAATGGCAAATCGGTGAAGGCACCCACGGACTCGTACCGGTGGGCACCACCGGTGAATCACCGACGCTCAGCCATGACGAGCACGACGAAGTCATCGAAATGTGTATCGATGTTGCAAGCGGTCGGGTGCCGGTTGTTGCTGGTACGGGATCGAATTCGACTCGTGAAGCGATTCGGCTGACCAAGCATGCCAAGCAGGCCGGTGCCGATGCGGCGCTGATCGTCACGCCTTATTACAACAAGCCGACGCAAGAGGGCTTGTATCGTCATTATGCGGCGATCGCCGATGCGGTCGACATTCCAATTGTGATCTACAACATTCCAGGCCGAAGCATCGTTGATATGTCGGTCGACACGATGGCGCGCTTGTCGAAAAACGCCAACATCATCGGTGTCAAAGACTCCACAGGCGACGCCATGCGCCCGATGAAGACGAAGGCGGCACTCGGGCCGAAATTTTGTCAGATGTCCGGCGAAGACGGTGCGATCGTGCCATTTTTGGCTGCCGGCGGAGATGGCTGCATTTCGGTGACCGCGAACATCGCGCCGCGTGCGTGTTCGGAATTACATACGGCGTGGCAAAACCGCGATTTGGATACCGTGATGGAAATCCAGGCGCGCCTGTTGCTGCTACATATGGCGCTGTTCTGCGAGGCGAGCCCAGGTCCGGTCAAATTCGGGGCAAATCTGCTGGGCAAATGTGAGCCTGATACGCGTCTGCCGCTGTGCGAAATCGCAGAGTCGTCAAAAGCGCTCGTCCGCGAAGCGATGCAGTCTGTTGGTCTGTTGAACTGAAGGGATATGGATCGGTGACGCTATGGCCGGCAAAAATAAAAAGAAAAAAGGCGGCAACGCCGTCGCGCAAAACCGCAAGGCACGCCGCGATTATCAAATAAGTGAAACCTTGGAGGCCGGTCTGCAACTGACCGGCACCGAGGTAAAGTCGTTGCGCGCCGGTCGCGCCAGCCTGAACGAGGCGTTTGCCGGTGAAAAGCACGGTGAAATCTACTTATTGAACGCGCATATCCCGGTTTATGAGGGTGCCGCCAACATCTTCAATCACGAGCCGAACCGTGACCGGAAACTGTTGCTGCATCGCAAGCAGATGGCGCATTTGATTGGTGCACAAAAGCAAAAGGGCATGGCGCTGGTGCCGTTGAAGATTTACTTCAACAACCGCGGTTTGGCCAAGCTCGAACTCGCACTCGGTGAGGGTAAGAAAAGCTACGACAAGCGCGAAACCGTCAAAACCCGCGACTGGGACCGCCAAAAAGCGAGGCTTTTGCGGGACAAGGGCTAGGTTTGCGCATCATCGTTTGAGACCTACATCTGCCAAATCAGCAACTGCGTCTGACGGCTGTCATCGATGGGGATGATGGTATCTGGCGCGGCGCCAGGGACGGCGAACGAGTTGGAGATGAAAATCGATCCGGCCTTCATTTCCGCGCGCAGTTTTTCGTTTAGGCGCGCCATCGGCGCCGGTGACAAAAACGCGTAAACGGTATCCGCCTGACTGACGTCGGTGTGCCAGATGCTCTGGAACCGTATCCGTGCATTCCGGGGGCCGAACAGTGTGAGGCGCAGCCACGCCAGGATGAACGATAGCGGCGCAGTCTCGACGCCTATCACGTCTGCGTCAGGTCTGGCGCGGGCAACGGCGCTGACAACCCCACCCAGGCCGCAGCCCAGATCGATGAATATAGGTTTTGTGCCATTTGCTTTTGGTAACAAATCGGCCAATTGCCTGCGGGTCCGGGTATTGGTCAGATAGAGGGGCACTTTCTCGAGCGCCCCATTGCTGTAAAACCCGGCCAACAGCAACGCCGCCAGCGGAAACAGCCAGATCGGCGGACGGTAAACCGGCACCAGCACCAATGACGGTGTGGCGATGGCCATTAACACCAACCATGCAGGGCCCAGGTGGATCGCCCTGCCCGTCACCATCGCGCCAAGGGAAGCGGCGAATGCCA
>Ga0129324_10000267_pt1 | contig 37723 bp, 35 predicted proteins | sample CPBDNA_7_FD_96879 | JGI IMG/M metagenome (GOLD analysis project Ga0129324, IMG submission 96879) | Freshwater to marine salinity gradient microbial communities from Chesapeake Bay, USA - CPBay_Spr_15_0.2_DNA | ecosystem: Environmental > Aquatic > Marine > Coastal | place: USA: Chesapeake Bay...
ATCGTCGTCGCCATCGTCGTCGCCATCGTCGTCGCCATCGTCGTCGCCATCGTCGTCGCCATCGTCGTCGCCATCGTCGTCGCCATCGTCGTCGCCATCGTCGTCGCCAAAGCGTATTCATCCCGAGTCCCTGACTTTTTCACATGCCGAGAGTTATTGCGATTCTCGTTTGCGCTTACCATCAGACGAGGTGGCAGCGAGTTTTGCCAAATGGTGATGATACATCATAACCCGATTGAAAAGAAGCCTCAACCGGATGCACATCACGTCATCTTTGAGACACTCGTCGCGATCCAGTGTCACGTTGGCTGCACGCAGTGCGTCGAGGATGCTACCCACGCGTTTGCGTGGAACCATTAACTTCACATCCAGTTGCTTCCAATTTTCGTACGGGAAGATCCAATCGCTCTCTTCAAATATGTCCTCGACCTCGTCATACTCGAAAAAAAACATGCATTCGCCGATCAACGCAGCGCATTTGAGTTCCTCTCCGGAGAGGTCGCAGAGGCGCTTTCCTCGCAGGAACATTTGCATCGACGCAAGATACACGTCTTTCAGATGTTTGCCGGCCTTGGTCTCCAAATGACTGAGCATCTTGTCGGGTTTCTGCGGTTGCACATATTGTGTCGCTCGCTCGAGAGTGTCATGTGGTAAATCCGCAAAGCTGCCGACGCCGTGCTTTTCTAGAACGACGAAGCGGTTGAGACCTTGTTGCCATGGATTCGCATATTTCAGGTTTTCCAACTTGTTGTTCGATCGCATGCGATCAATGTGATCCACATTTGTGGTGCATGTATTGTACCCGAGGTCGTCGGGGAACCCATGGAACGTATGCAGCACCAAGATATGGACCATCGCGAGTCTACCGCTGACAAATCTGTGTATGGAGGCGTGCAGGTAACCGGCACCATCCGTGCTGCCCTTCGTATAATGGAACACGCCGCCATCTTTCAGAACATATCGCAACCGACCAAGGGTCGATACCTGAAACATACCATCCTCGTTCGCCCAAGTGTTGACCACGCCACCAGTCAGGCCGTACTGCCTGTACTTGACATTCGCAAACACTTCGTTTTCCAACTCTTCCTGCTCCGTATCGCACGCCGACTCCTCGGAGACGCGAATACCACGTCTCTTGGTCTCGCCCTTAGGATACCATCCTACATTTTCAAACGATAAAGGACGCGCGTCGTCTATCCTCAACGCTTCGTATTTCGTTGCCTCCGCCATATTGTGCACATCAAAAGGTATGAAGTCGAGCGCATACGCAAGAACCCGTTCTGCTGGCTGAGGGGCTACAACTATGTGACCGCCGTTATGGACCCCACGCTGCACCTGCAGCGAAAGCTTAAAGCCGGGCTTACCTCCTTTGATGTCTTCTGAAAAGTGGAGACTACCGTCCGGGTGTATCATCCTCCTCATCACGTGAACCACGCCGTCAGCATCGCATGACGCCCATGTCGTGAAGCCGTCCCATCCTCGGATCTCAAAGTGGAGAAGCTGGCGCCATTCCATTTTTTCACCGCTGCTGTACATTACACTTGTGCGCTCACAAAAAAAATGTCGTGACGAAAATACATTACGCTGACGAAAATACCTTGAGGCGCTCACCCACACGCGCCTACCGAGCGTCCGCTACCCGACGACATGTTTCGACGGCGATCAAAGGTCCGTCGGATCACGAAAGACGATAGCTCATCGTCCTTCGCCGTATATCGTGAGAACGCAGAAACGCACATTGGTGTGAGCGGGCACGGCACGTTAGCAGATCAAACGACCGTAGGCGACACGCACAGACGCGAAACTGCAACAGCTGACGTAGCCGACATAGCCACGCAGAACACACCGGCTCCAGAAGATACGGTTGCGGACGAGACAACCACAAACTCGACGATCGTTGCCGACGAAACTTTGCCAACGACGCCATTGCCGATGGACCTGATACGCTGTGGCAACGCGGATTGTTGGCGTAAGCTCGGAGGATACTTGTCCGACTCCACGTGGCCGCCGGATCCGATTCTGATGTGCGGCGGTGTCGGGTATGGCAAAACATACGGAATTGCAAAACTTGCAGAGCATTTGAGCCTAACGGTCGTCGCCCTGGATGCATCCGATACATTGTGCAGGATTCGAGAGTACATCCATCTCTCACGTCATCGTGCTCGACGCTTCTGTGGGCGTGTTTTGTTGCTCATCGATGACATCGATGGGTTTCCGACAGACGCAATATCGATAATTACTGGAGTTTTGTCGACGCCCACCCAGCATGCGTCACGAGGGACGGCAGTGATTGCGACGTGTGTGAACCCGTGGGCGCTCAACATAAGGTCGCTGCGCACCTGGTCGCGCGTTGTTCTTAAGAGTGTCCCAACTCATAGTATGATGCGGATTGCCAGCGAGTGGAGGACGGAACCGTCTGCTGCGGGTGTCTGCGACGATGATTACAACGCCGCTGTTCGATGCGCCGGTGACCTACGTCAGCTGTACATCTATGTTCGTTGGGGGTTTTCATCCCGTGCAGATCGGTACCATACGATATTTCAGGCAGCGGAACGATTACTGACACGCAAGTGTACATGTGAGGACGTTTTAACGTGCAGTGACGTAGATGGCGTCATATCTGTGCTGACTCACAACTACTTGACAATTTTTCACGACGATGGCTTATTGAACGGAAAATTGAATGATTTTACGGACATCATTTCGATTCAAGAAACTTTGCCAGCTAATATTGCCCACTATCTGATGATCTGTGGCTTTCGAGGTCATCTTCACACACGTCGCTGTCCGCCACTTCACCTTCCCAAATCGCGCCGGGATCATCGTGCAGTCGATGTAGATAATCCAATGCAGCATCTGGTGTTCGAATGACCGCACACCCGTCAGGGTAGTCAATGGTCAGCCAGTGGTCCAGCGTCTTGCCGTTGGTTTTGCGTGGGTAGTCGCAGTCCAGTTCTGCGAGCGTCGAACGAACCACAGTTGTGCCGTCGACGTCGGCAACGGTGCTCAGTGCAGCCGTGCCTCTGTACATACCTACTACGTAAAAGAGCTCGCGAACATTTCTTTCATGCGATCCGGGTGTGCAATAGTAGAGTTGACGTGTGACACGGTCGAACACCGCCGGTGTATTATAAAGCGACATCGTGTTTTTGCATACTTTGTTTGCTGTCTATCACTAAATTTGATTGTGTACTCAATTTGACAAGAGCACACGCAACCGGCACGAAAAACGTTCTGAGGAACTCGTGTGCGTGGTTGTGACCACGGTCGATCCAGTGATGGATCTCGCTCATGCTGAACCACCGGATCTCGTCCTTCTCGAGAACATCGGCATCTGCGTATGCGAACCATCTTTTCGACGCACATTGCGTGACGTGCACGCATGCTTTGTCCGTCTCGGTAAGCTTCGATTCCACCATGTTGTGTATCGCATCGCAAGTTTGCAACACCTCCAAGGCAGTTTTGCTGAACGGTGATGTATACGTCATCGTGATGCCACGTGTGCTGGTCATGACAATGAACCTCGATTGCACGTCGACACGTACGACAACATATGGCGCACCCATCGCATTCGACATGATGGTGTCCAACTTTTCGTTGTGCTGTTTGAGGAGGAGCAGACGGGCGCGACGCTGTGCGAATGCCTCAGGGAGGTGCTCATCGTAAGCTACTTCATGCACAAACGATGTGTGCAGTCGCATGAAAGATTTTCTGTCGTCGTGTATGATATTGAGAACGATTCTGCAAACGTAGTTTCGTTCGATATCCATGGGCAGTGGGTTAACGAGCGCCAAAGATTCCTCGCTGCATTCGCGTGCAGCGGTCGCTGACACTTTCTCTCCACCTTTCCGTCCACCCTCAAAGGCCGACCAGCGGCATGAGCCTTTCCAGCTCGACGAATATTGTTCACGACCGAGCAGTACGACGATTTCCCCGTCGACGTTACGCGACATAGGTACGACGCCCGCAGAATGTGTGCATGTCTCTATGTGGTGATTTTGAAACTCGGCCGCGTGTAGCATGCTCGAGATGCACGAACCAATCACAAAGGAATCCGTTTTTTTTTCGCAGTGCCACAACGCTGTGTCACACATCGTTTTCGTCGTCGCTCGTGCATGGAGATCGCAATCGAAAATCGCAACTTTTTGCTGGGACGGATGCAAACTGTGAGTGTCTCACGTCCATGCACGTGATGCACTCTGCAGCAGCCTCCGTGCAGTATGGCGGGTGCACTCTATCGGCTGTGTCGACCGCACGATCGGTGTACTCTATATTGGGGCCGTGCAGGGTGTGCGTGGCGTCGCGTACGACGGATTTCACGATTCGGTAGGCGTTGGTCGTCTCCTGGAGTATGTGAGCTGGCAGGTGCGACGTGTGTATGCGTACGTCCGTGCAGCCGCTTCCTACCTCGGCGGGTTGACCGAGCATCACGCTCGTGCTCACGCCCTTTGTCGTCGAAGAGCTTGCGAACATCGCGGCATCTGCGAGAATGTCCAGTGTCTCCTCAAAAGACGACCGTGCGAGCGCGCTGGACGCGTCCTTGTTTACTCCAAAACGATTCAGCGGTTTCGCACGACCGTCGCGGCACATAGTGTCCACAATGAGCATGATGTGTCCAGGATACACGTACGTACCGTCGAACGATATCACAGTTTGAATCTCGTCGTACAGCAGGCGAGCAGCAGCCTCGATACCGAGCAACGATCGTACCTCGTTGACATCGTTGGAGGTGCATCGATGCCACTGTATGCGGTTTAAAATAGCGAAGTCCATGAGACCCACGCCCACTGTGTCGATCACGTAGCTCTTTTGTCGACTGATTTCGCGATGTCCGCCACGTTCCACCACGACATCCTCGGTTTCATGCCGCACAGATGCTGTCGTGAGCGCAACATGACCGCTCAGCACCGTGGTGCTTATGAGCTCACGTACCGTGCGGTACGTCAATTGCGACTCGCACGTACCGTCGTCGAGTCCAATTTTCGCCACCATGTCATGCACGTAGGGAAGACGCACTCGCATCACCCACTCTATCTCGTTCTCCTGCGAGACGATCACGTGCACGTCACGCACGCGCATGCGCACGATACGCTGGACGTCCGCAGGAATTATGTGATATTTCGCCATCACGTCCTTGTCCAGGCATATGCGTGCGACGTAGTCGGAAACAGGAATGCTGCTGTCTTCTGTCGATGCGCGAAGCTGGCTGTCGATTGACACCATCATTTTGTCGATGTCGACGCTCGTGAACGCGTGGTCTGGTTCGTAGAGCACGTTAGTCGACGTCACCACGTTGCTCAGGGAGAGCTGCGGCAGCGTGTTGCACACGTAGTTGACGTACGCCTCGTTTTGGGAGCACACGGCGTCGAAACGGAGTGTGAGACTCGGAAGCTTTGGGTTTTTCGATACGGTGAACAGCTCTTGAAGACGAGGAATGCCGAGCGTCACGTTTTTGGCAGAGACTCCCGCATAATGGAACTGCAATCAGGGCAAAACGCGGATCGGTCATTCGTCGTTCATACTGTGAGGTTGTGCTGTGTGTGCGTGCGTGCATGCGCCGGAAAGGTTCGGAACAAGTCGAACACTGCGCTATCACCGTGTTCAAAGTCATTTGCGTTGTGGGCTCTCCGACCGACTGTGCTGCGATGCAACCTACCATTTCGCCGCTCGCAACCTTCGCGTGAGCGCGTGTCAGTACGATGTCGTCGACGAACGCATCTATGTCGTTGGCGCTGTACGATCGCAGCGTGCGTTTCGGGCACACGGAGAGAGCGTACATACGTTCGATAGGCTTCCACTCGTTGAGCGTGAGTGAGAACCTTCGAATGGCGGCATCGACGCTGCGCGGATCGTCGCCCCGACTGGGAGATCTGAGATGCTTGTGCATGTACCGCCGCACGTCGAACGGCAACGTGCTTCGTAGCATGCACTCGGATCCGACGTTCGTGGAGCACCACAGAATTTCGTCTCGCGTCGAAAGTATCGCATGCGCGTCGTCGGATTCGTACTTCGCGAGGACGTCCGCAACCGACATTGTGAGAACATCGACGGTCAGACGTTCCAGTCGCACGGGATCCATGCCGCTTGCACCGTACTGAAACTGAACGATGTCGTTCGCCGCATTGCGTACCGAACCGTCCGGCCGAACACTGTTGTCCTCCATCGACTTGATGAGCTTCCGCTGATTATACCCTGTGCACGCGGTTTTGACGCTCGTGTCTACAAGCCCCTCACGACCGGCCATGCTGTGGAAAAAAAACTCCTCCGGATCGAGCCCTTTGCAGTACGAGCTCGCGACGAAGCCGTTACTGGACACGTTGTTTTCGAAGAGTGGGTAGCATGGAAGCGTGCGGTCCCCGGATAACGTTCTCACACGCTTGCCCTCGACCGACTGCTGACCAACGCAACCAGCAATCTGAGAAAGGTTGATGGGCGATCCCTTCGAACCTGCCATCACCATGGCCTTTATGGCGTTCGATTCTGACATCATCGTTTCCACGAGCGAGCCGGTCTGCACAAGCGCTGTGGAGAGTATTTTTCGGGACGTCGCCTCCGCCATGACAGCGGTATCGTCTGCCACGTCGTCGTACGAGACCGCTCGCGATATCTCGTTCACGAGCGTGGTTGCCTTCCTCACTCGTTCTTCCACTAGACGCACGCCCTCGTTGCAGAGCATGCAATCCTTCACGCCGACGTTGAGGTTGCGCAGCGAGTTGTACGCACCCGTAAGTCGCTGCACGTCGCTCATGAAACATGCTGCGACCCGGCTGCTCTGCTCCCGGCAGATGGTGTCGATGAACCCTCCCGATCCCGTTCCCAGGTGTGCTTTGCGGAGCCATCCTATCAGTAATCGGCCGTTTACCACGAGCAGCCCGTTGACGTCCGCAGGCTGACGCACATCCGTAGGCAGCGATCCACGTGACATGGAAATTGCCACAGGAATTGATGATGAAAACGCCTGCTTCCCGGTCCAGTAGGGACGGCCACGAATGTGCACTGCTGCCTCCTCAAGTCGATCCGAGCTCGAATGGCGCCTGTGGTTGATGATGAAACACATGTCAGCGTAGTTAAGAAGCTCACAGTCACGCGTCATGAGATACGCTCCGAGCAGCGCGTCCTGCACCAGGCTCATGCACGGTCGGTTCGCCTGTGGCGAAAGTATTTGGCTCGTTACCATCATGAGCATCTTGACGTTCGCACGTGCGGCCGCAGACTGAGGGACGTGAAGATTCATCTCGTCTCCATCGAAGTCCGCGTTGTACGGTGCCGTAACTGCCAAATTCATGCGAAATGTAAGTCCATCCACAAGTTTAACACGGTGTCCCATCATTCCCATCTTGTGTAGCGACGGCTGCCTGTTGAAGACGACGATATCATCGTTTTCTAGGTACCGTTCGACGATCCAGCCACGTGCAATGCACAGTTTGCTGCGTGCATCGCACTGTGACAGCTGTATGCACACGCCGTCGTTTGTGATGACGCACTCTGCACCATTTATGTCGTTTGCTCCTACCAAAACACGACGTCTTAGGCGTTCCAGATTGTAGTCGTTTACTGTTTCCGGTACTGTCTGCAGACATGCGATTTTGATCGGCACACCCACCTGATCGATGTCAAGAGTAGGGCCTGGACTTATCACGCTGCGCGCAGAAAAGTCGACACGCTTCCCCATGATGTTGCCGCGCACTCGACCATCCTTTCCCCGGATGCGACACGTTATTGATTTCTGAACACGGGAGCTCGACGACAACTTACACCCTTTGGCGTTTGCGTTCACAAGGGAAAATATGTCGCACTGCAGGCGATGGCAGGCTTCCAACACGGTCGGAGTCAGTTCTACATGCTGCCACGGTGAACCGCCCAGCAGCCGTTTGAGTTCTTTACACTTCTTCAGGATGTCCTGGTATCGTGTGGTGAGGTCATCCTGTCCACGTGTCCGCGAACCCTCGGACACCGACACGGCTGGTCGCACGCAAGGTGGAGGAAGGAGCAACGTTGTGAGTATCATGTTGCGCGGATGTGATTGAAGTGGGTTGAACCCTAGTACGCGCACGTCCTCGTCACTCATGTTCCGCAGTATCGAAAGTGCGTCTCTTGCAGTAAACACTTTGGTGCATGCCGCCTTCTCCTCGGCACTGCTCCACTCCATGTCAGATGGCCACTCAATACGTATCGCAGGCACGACCTTGTGGTACGTCGGCCGTCGCGAATTGCACTTGGGACAGCGGCGCTTGCCTTTGCACTGTGTACGGACAGAGAACGTCTGAGTTTTGGTCATGTCCGATGTGTCGGTGTCGTCCTCGATGACTGTAGAACACATGAAGCAAACGCTGCGTACGATTCTGAACACAGTGTCGAAGAAGCTGACGTGGTACATCGGAAACGGAAGTTCGATGTGGCCGTAGTGCCCCTGACATGCACAGACGTCGCGACCACATGTGGCGCACAGATACTGGCGTGAGACAGTGCCCATTCTGTGATCGTGGACGCCACACGGTGTCGGTAGTCCACGTGTGTACATGGAGGTTTCGGTCACCTCGCACACCGACATCCGACGAATGTCCTCTGGACCGAGCACCGTGAACGCCACGTGCTTTATTCGCTCCGGATTAGAAACCGCCGCATTGTAACGTATCATGAGGCGAAATCGAAAATGCACACACCCGACTCTGTGTTCACTCACGAAAATCTGACACGGGCTGCGATTGTCACAAAGGTGGCAGTCGTTGCTTTCGCACTCAACTTAGTGTTGCGGGTTAGGTACCACCATGGATGAGCAGATACTCCTACGCCTCATGCGCAACGTAAAGTCCTCGCACCATGGTAGTCTGTCACGGGAGGTCATACGGCTTATCTCATGTTTGGACCTGCACATGGCGTGCAGAAAAAGCATGCTGCTCGTTCTGCCAAACGACATCATAGGTCGCATATGCGACTATATGGACGCCCACACAATTATTTCGTTCACCGCTGCGCTGTCCCACAGTACAACCAGGACAAACATGCAACTCATGTATCCCACACTTATGTACAACTTTCGTATGACATCGAGTTACCACAACGTTGTCAGCACTATTCGCGTTCTCACCACGTGGGCTGCTGAGAGGTTCGTTGGCGAGCGGACTGCACGTGTGTTTGCAGTACTGGCTGACTTTAGTGGGATCAGCCCTCACTCTAGAAACACTTGCGTCGCTTTGGCATGGACCGAATCACGCATTTACCTGGACACAAGCCCGTTCGGTCGCGTGAGAGACACAAAGCTTAATGTCGACTGGCGAGAGGTTCGACGAATCGTGGAACAAAAAATGCAGCAGCATGTGGGTGGCGTTCGACTTACCATACATTCGCACGCACGCACCGTCTTGGTTGGTTCGAGCAGACACACAACCGAGGTCAGATACGATGATTTCGAACATGTAATATGTACGGCGCCCATAGCGTGGGCACAGGCACATGTCGACATTGGCGTGGGCACAGGCAGATGTCGACGTTAGTGTGCGATCGCCACACACATAAAAAAATGTGTTCTAATACGAACGACACTCGGCGATGGCGTGGAAATCTGGTCTCTTCGGATGCTTTGCGGTAAAGGACGCAGGCCTTCTGTGCTGCATCAGCAACTTGTGTTGCGGGCCGTGTATATGGTCGGACGCCCTTGCGCAGGCGGGAGTTTCGAACGCACGTCTGTACGGGTTAGGGTCCTTGTTCGGACGGCAACTGGCCGCAGCTGGAGGTGCGGCGGGCAACAGCGCACTGGAAAGCGTAGGCGACATATATTCTGCAACAAGTGCGTACGGCGGGCGAAACGCGCTTGCCGCCAAGTACGGCATCACGGAATCCTCGTTCGACAGTTTTGTCGCTGCTTGCTGCTGTCGTCCGTGTGCACAGGTTCAGGAGGTGAACACCGTGATGGTGCGCGAAGGCCTGCACTATGGGTGTGCATCGTTGGAAAAAGACGTGCTGGTGGTGGAGACACAGTCCATGCAAATGGCACGTGCCTAGCGAACGAACGTGCCACCGGTGACATCGTGCGCAGCGGAGACACTGACTCAGCGGGCGCCATTCTGACATTACCTTCATCGCCTCGAAAAAATACCATAAATCCGCACTCTGCAGGTCCGTCTCGCTAATCGTACTCTATCGACGGATTCAATTCCGTGTACAGTCGAAGGTCGTGCGATATCGTCGGCATGTCTACTATGTTATCGTTGTGCCGAATTCGGATGGCCGCGTCGTGCAGTGGCTCGTTCTGCATACACTCCATCCAGTCCTCGACAAGGCGTCTGTCATCTGGGATCTTCATCGCCGGCTTTCGGCTCAAATCGAGGACGACGACGCACATCGACTCGTTCAGCACACCCATCATGTTGAGAGCCTGAAGCGCAGCAACCTCTCTGTTCATGAAGTCGAAACGCTTGGTTGCCGGCATGAGCTCGAAAACGTCGTCACGACTCGCTGTCATCAGCACTCGCGGGTGGTAGCGTGCATATCTACGATCATTCATGAAGCTTGTTATAAAGGTCAACGGAAGTACGGTTACGTCACAGCGTCTGAAACGGCGCGCGGCTGAACGTGTGTTCTCCTCAGTGTCAGTCATGTGGCTCACAGTGCATACGCAATTTTTTTTTGGAATGCACTAAAAGTAAGACATGCAAACAGAGAATCTCGTGCGACCACATCTGCACAAGATATCTAATTTGACTCGTACAGTGGACAGGCACGCAGAAAATGCGTCCAATCACGTCGGCAATGCACTGGGCACGACCGTGCACATCATCTACAAAATTCTCAAGTACACGATCATTCTATCGCCGTTCCTGCTAGGTGGTGCAGCGATCTTGGTGAGTCATGACTACAAAGACAGGTCAATGACAATATGGATGTTGGCGGCGCTGTGTATCGGCTTTGAGGTCTTGGATATAGCAACCCTGGCATTCGAAAAAATGTACTGCTATTTCCAAAAGCGGAGGAATTGGTTTTGGAACGAAAATAATTGTGGCGAGCCATTTGGTACGTTACGCTCGCACGATTTGACGGTGAGCGTCATCAGACTATGTTTTGTGGGACTTGTTCTACTTTGCATGCACATCTCAGACCGTGGCGACGTCCCGCTCTGGTTAGGGCTAGCTCTGTGCTCCTTCTACGTTTTCAATTTCTGGATGGAAATACGGGGACACAAATCGACGCACTCAGGTGCCACCTCGAGCTCGAACGTATAGCCGTCCGCGCAGTCACACGCCAACATGCCCAGTTTCATGCATGTTTGACCGACTGCAACAAATGACCCGTGCCTGTCGGCCAACGGACGTCCTGTCCCACTACTGGTGTCGCATTCGTTTTGTCGCGCGGTCCACAGCTGCCGTGCAGTTGTCGCTTGCGGTGCAATCCACTTCCTCCATCGAATGCACGTTTTCATCGTGGCACGGCTGCGGACATGCGTGATGTCGAATGCTCGTGCTCAGCGACGTCAGGGCGACAGCCATCTTGATGCGATCTGCGTCAGAGGTCTCCACCACGTCCATGCTTGTGTTGGGTGGTCTCCGCTGACAAAATTACACAATGCAGCAAGAGGTGTGCGAAAGGTGAAAAACTAGTGGGGGTCATGGTATGTTCGTCAGCGCTACGAAGAGCTTAGGTACCGCTGCCAGAATGCCTCTGCCGACATTCGTCTGAATAGTTTCAGTGGCTCTGCTAGAGGCGGGTTGTAATCACGAGTCTACGGGTCAGATCGTCGACGGACCTCTGCAGCGCGATACGGACAGTTCACAGTTTCATCGATTTTTAATGTGACGTCATCGTTATATAGTACTTTTCATGATCTTTTTTTTCTTGGTCCCATCGTCCGGACGCCCAGAAGTAACCCTGACCACTAGCGCTCATACTGTAAGTTGGTGCGATCCGAACACGAAATTTGTGCACGGGCAAACGGTTTCTTGCGGTTGTGGGTCGTTCACTGCACATCGACGCCCGGTACAGTGCTCTCGTGCAGCATTTCAAGCATATCGGTGATGTCGTCCACAAGAATTCGAAGGCGCACTACGGCAGTGGTGTCGTCGGTGTATGTATCGATGAGATGCTCAATGCCCTGTCGACTGGCAGCGAGTGCATTCGTGATGCGCTCACAGTTTCGTGTGAGACGTTGCCGCTGCAAAGATGCAGTGCATGCCTGTGCATCGTCTCTCGTTTTCATGAGGTATTGAAACGATGACGTTATCATCTCTCGCAACCGTCCCACATTGGCGTCTCTGTTCTCACCATACCAACGTCGATACGCACCACGACATACGCTAGGCTGATGAATTACGAACGTATCTCCAGTAGTAAGTAGCTTATCGTGTTGTTTCAGCATGCCGACTACAGATAGGTTGCGTAGCAGCCTCTCCCAGTCCGTTCCAACACTCATGTCCTTGCACAAACGTCAGAAAAATATGTTCGTCATGTCCTTGCACAAACGTCAGAAAAATATGTTCGTCACATATCTGCTCTTGCACCTCATGGTCAAGTGCACCACTAAAAACGCTACAACAGCGATAGAGCAAGCCGCCAACAAATCGCGGTACGCGGAACAACGTGTGACGATCCACATCACACGATGTGCAAGCGGCGAATGGGCTCGGCCGATGAGCGCCTGCGTCGACACTGCATTTCCGGTGAGTATGTAGCGTGTCGCGTGCTCGCAGTTGAAACGAACTAAATCGTAATCTCTGCCCGTCACGTGCTGCATCAGCCAACTGACTCGTTGTTCCACTGTCGCTAGCGTTGGGAGATGCCGCGCACACGGGATTCCTGCGACCGATCGCAACAGTTCACAAACGATGCAGGTGCTGCCATTGTTTTGGACAGAGGGACATCGCCTCTGTGCACGCAGTGCCCGTCTCTGAAAGTGGGTACTTCCCGACGGCGAATGCAAGGCGGACCTCATCATGCCTCGTGTCGAGAATTCCACCACGACGTTGTCACCCAGGTACGCCGCAAAGTGCCACAGCGCCATACCAAACACTCCGTGGTAAAGGATCGCAACGTTCTTTCGTGTTATGCAAAACCCTTGCTGCATGCGGTTCGTTTCACGCTGAAGAACGACATCGGCACAGGTTCGCCGGATGTTCCACTTGCGAGTCTCCACACAGAGATCCATCCAGTATTGTCAAATTTTTTTAATCATACTCGATGTCCAGCAAACTCATGATTTCGCAAAACGCAACGGCATACCTGTCCGGTTATTTGCTGCTGCGCGACACGGATGCTTCTGAAATCGATTTGGAGTCACGCAAACGACTGAAAACGGCGCTAACGAACTTCGTGTCGATGAGCAACGGAGCGTGCAACATCTACGTGCGCTGGACGATCGACAATGTTGACACTGCGAGCGCAGAAATGCTGTGGCGAGAGGCACAAAACCAATGGTACTCACGTCAAAGGTCGTCGTTTCCGCTTTTGCTTACTTTTTTGCGAGGATACTTTCACGTGTCTCAAAAAAATACGGTGTCTGTGGTAGCACTGCCGATCCTGGTTTCGGAGTTGGAGCGAGTCGACGATGATCTGCCGATGCGATACCAGCGCCTGTTTTTCGAACTTATGCTAATAGTACAAAAATATGCATCTGGAAATGTAGACCTCACGGCACTGAAAAATGCGATCGACGTCAACAGCGAGCAATTCGCTGCCGTATCCTTACAAAACGTCACCGACGGCGTGGAACGACCGGACGACGAACAGACGACTGCGGACGACACTACCAGCGAGAAAAGCTCAAAGTCCAACGCGGATGCAGATTCGAACGCTGCGATTGACCGTGGCACCGAGGGCGTGGTTGTTTAGGACATCCACGCGTCTAACGAACGTCCGCAGCGAAAGGTATCCCGCCTCTGCCGTCCGACGACGGCAGGGATGCTATTTCTCGGACTGCAGCTTTCTAAGCATGCGAATCGATGCTGTATGTGCGCAGGCCGCAACAGTCGTCCGAAAGAAAGCCTGTCATGTAATAATGGCCTCGCATGCCCGCCGTGCTAGCTTTCGACGTGGAGCGTGGACGAACGTAACGAGGAGTCACATTGAACAACATTCTGACATCGTAGTGCGTGTCCACGATTTCCAGCACGCACAGGTCACGCGACACTGGGTCCACGACTCTCCACGTAGAACTTTTAGACAGAACCGAACGAAATGACTTTTCCACTGTGAGTATGCATTCGAGGACATCCGTGTCGCATTTGCAGTGTCCCGCACCCAGTGCACACACGGCGTCAAATATATGCATGCTCAGACAACGCATTACACATCGTGTCATGCGTGATCGGAAGACCGTGCTGGAGCGTCACGTGCGTTCGCTGGGAGACGACCATCCAGCGGAGTGCAAGATTTGCCAATGCAACATAATCGTGACACGTGGATTACTGAATTCGGTCGTTCAGTGTCCACGGTGTAACGACATCACACACACACGATGCATGTACAAATATGTGCGTACGGGCATTGAACCCGCATGTGTAAATTGCAAGCTGCCCACGAACATCGATCGACTTCTTGAGTGGGAGAGGTCGGCAGAGGTGTTCGAGTCAGAGGACGCAGATTTCGTTATGAATGACGGAAGTACGGAAACATCGTCCGTCGCCGAAAGCATGGAGTCGATATCTATGAGTTACGGGCGGACCTCACCAATTGTGACCCGTTCGCATCCACGCGATCGTTCCTCAGATTTTCCACGGTTGACACTGCGAAATCGGGATCGACAGTGACTCGATACGGTGCAGCCTTGTGTATACAGGGGAGTGGTGTACCATCCTCGTTGATGGGCATGACTGTATACACTCCTACCGGAACGGCACGCAGCGATGCTTCGTCTGTAACGATTCCAGTAGTCCACAAATACTTGCATTTTACTGGTGCATTGACTATGTGCGCATTGATCAAACCGTTCCGCGAAGTTCCAGTCGTAGCTGGAGTTCCTGTATATTTGCTTATGATAGGAAGATGCACTCCTCTCACATCCACGCATACATCCACGCATTTACGACGCGAGTCGGTAATACTAATCGAATAGTTTCCCGGTGGTACCTTTCTGGCACATAGCTGGGACGGTTCGAGCGTGAGTGCAGCGGTAACATCTTGCTTGTTACGATACCATGCAACAGAAAACGGAGGCATCATGTGTGTAGGCGGTATACACATAATAACGCCCATGTGCTCGTCATCTATGTGATCGTTTATGACAACCGTGACACCGTGATTTCGGTGGCTAAATTTAACACATCCGAACATTATCAATCCTCCACTAGTGACGTCAACGTAAAAAAAAAACAATCTCACAGCCGACGAGCGGCGCGGTCCGCCGACTTTCTTTGTACATCTGCACGACACATGCATTAACAAATGCGTTGGCGATACAGCACACATACAGGTGCATTTTGTATCTTGCGTCATAACTCGGGAGTATAATCCGGTGCGTCGGAGTCGAGATTTCGATAGCGTAATGTGGAAAGCAGCGTGTCGGTGCTTTCCGTCGCTGATGTGATGTTGCTGGTCATGTGTTGCGACGGATCTCTCACACGACTCGATCATTGCGAGCCTACGACGCACCTCGCCTCCGGTGACGACGACACAGGGTCGTGAGCGACGTGCGGTTTTGTCGGCGTCCTATTAGAAACGCCGTTCGGCTACACGAGAACTTGGATCTTACACTTTACGGTCGTTGCGCCAAAGTGTTCATGAGTCGACCTAAAAAGTGTCAACGGTATACAAACAAGTACAAGTAACTGAGATGCGTGAAGTTGCACAGCCGTTTTTTTTCGAAAAGTTTCTTCAAAACAAATATGACAATGACAATTCATACGTTTCAGAGCAGGACACTTGGAGGGTCACGGAATTTAGAGGTTCTATAGTTATTCCTAACGTACGAGTGTGGAGTAGCAGCGAAACATACGGCGGCATAGATCTCGACATAAAAGTAAATAGACCACCCTCTCGAAGTTTTTTTCTCAACGTCAACGACATTGATTCGGGTGCGATTGAGGTTCTCTACTTCTATGTGAAAAAGCCAAAGATCACCAAATGGATGCCAGGTCGGTATGGTGGAAACGATGTATATGACGAAGAAACAGCACGCAAGGCCTTGGCGCACTCTGAGGTGAAATATGGCGACGATTATATGGAAGTGACTAAGAACGGGCTCGGGCTACATACCTACTCGATTCCTCGTAATATGCAACAGTCAGAGCCTCATCCCAACATCACACCCGGCGAGTATTGGCGAAACGCTTTTATACGCAATTTTCGACCCATTGTGATTGTACAAATAAACGATCATGGCTCCAAAACGTCTGTTGCCGGTTTTAGATACATCGACTCTGACGCATCCTCTTTTGTGAACGAAATCGAAAGAACATTTGTTTCGTCGAGGTATACCGATGGTGAGATGAAAAGTGTCTTGTTTTTGTTGTTGTCGTGCCCTCTTCTCAGAACGTTCCAAACGAAGATCCGAAAACAATTAGACCACTCTCTTTCAAATGCACAGACGATATATGAAAGCATGCAGAAGAATGCAATAGGATTAGTTTTAGATCATGATGCAAATATCATGTTCATATGCACTGGTAACCGTATTTTTAAACTCACCGAATCAGTTCATTTGGAGAACGTTGTCGTATATCGTATTCCTGACTATGAGGAAGTGGAGAGCATTGATGAGAAAACATTTTGTAAATTAAATACATTTTTAACTACAGATGGAGAGATAAAACGGAAGTTAGATCCCTTTCAGCGAGATATCGAGTATTGGATACAGAAATTACCTAGTGACATGACGACCAGATTGATCGAGTTGCACACTGCTATTGCTTCAATCGAATTCCATCCAGAATCCGAAAAAGCGCGAGAAGTAATAGCTCGTTTGGAAAACAATGCACAAACGTTGGATTCTTACCCACGAGGCTACGGCGACGAAAGCGTTCGTCACGAACATGACGCTCACGAACATGACGCTCACGAACATGACGCTCACGAACATGACGCTCACGAACATGACGCTGCGCCACAATCGGGATATCGTGCTGCATCTAGCGAGCCCCGTGATAGCATCGCCGCGTCAAATATGCTGTATTTGCACACCCCGGATCGTCATTGGGGAAATGAAATGATTAACGCCCTGCAAACCATGGACAAGGCACTTATGAGCAGCTTGGCTCTCGAATTTGTGACTCGCGTAACGGATGCACATGCAATATGTAAGACTCCTCATTACCAGGTCTTGCGAAACATTGCCGATAAAAAATATGATATCAGGGAAACGTACCTCGTATACATGCACTTACGAACAGTATCACGGTGACGAAAATACTATGAAGCCCTCCCTACAGTTTGTGCCTCCTCTGTATTCTGGCGTGTCTCGACGATGAACTCACCGAGTGCTGCAAAAAGAGCAACCGATGTCAAAATATAAGCGCAAAGACGCAAGACAACATGAATGCACCAAGGTGACACTTGTGCTTCCCTGTTTCTCGTCACTTGTTTGGTCGACCGACAGGCGGTCATCCGACGGGTCAGAAGACGATGCCGCCCGAGTCGGACGGGACAGGGACGGCGCGCGTGGCGTGCCTCCCGGTGAGTCCACGAGCTCACCGTACGTCAGGACAGTGGGGGCAGGTGTGCACGTCGTGACGAAGATACATTTCGCCGACGAACATACCTTAAAGCGCTCATACCAACAACTTGGTCACATTACACCGAGGGACACGGACTGGATGACTGTGCGCGATGTGGAGCGAGACGTGGATCAAAGAGTTACAGTCCGTACGTGAGGAAATCGATGTACTGCTGGAATCATCGTCGTCCTCTGACATTACGTTCGACACAGTACTGCGGCGGTTTATGGGGTTGAGGCCATCCATTGGAACGCTACCTGTAGAGATACGTGTGCACATCGTGCGTACGACGATCGATGCACGTGCCTCCGGGACTCTCCCACTTCAAACGCTCGCCGCACTGTCGTGCAACGTGTCGGAGCTCGATGCCATGATCTGCGAGTGGACGCACGGAGTCGTTGGCACGTTGGTCGAAATGGTGTCTTTGGGAATGGAGATGCGCAGTACGCTGCGTCGCTGGAGCAACACGTTGTGCCATGCCACCAGTACCCTCTATGGTCCGATGGTGTGGATTGGCGTCCGCAGCAACGGTGGCCGTGATTGGCTGCGAACGGTAGACAGTGTCCATCCTGTGGCGAGACTGAATGTTCCTACCCGCTGGTATTTCACGTACGAATCACTGAGCGTTCACAAGGCATGCTTCGTCCACTCGCGCCCTATCGAGTTTGGCGACACAAACGTCTACTTTTACGTTCGACACGCGATGTGTCCCAACCCGGTGTGGAGGGCCTTTTCCATGCCAATCATTACGCTGTCACGTGTGTCATCTCCACCACGTTGGTTTCGTACATTGCCTGACAATGTGGAGGGTATGGTGACGAATACCGACGCACAGTCACCGTAGCACAGCACGACCCGAGCTAGCTGGCTGTCGCATGGATCGATCCGTGAAACGCTTTCTCTTACCATGCGGGCCAGAGTTGGCGCGCACGCTGTCAGTAGCTTTCTGCGCCTGGTCAAGTGCGTGCAGAAGTGCACTCGTCTGCAGCTCGCACATCTCTTCCAGGATGGAGTGTGTGTCGTATACCCAGTTGCCTGTCGGGATATGCTCGCCTGCGTCTTTTTGAAAGCCAGTGCATATCACATACAACTCGGAATTAGTAGGCCGACTCCATGTCGGCTTGAGGATGGCAACGCTACCGAAGGACCCACAAAGTCGGCCTAGTACGAAGAGACTTTCAGCGGTACAGGACTCAAAGATTTTAAGAACGAATGTTCCTCCGTACCGTAAAACGCGCAGTGCGACGTTCACCTCACCCCTGACGAGTGCCAGTGTTTCGTCTTCTATTCTTTCGTGGTCTACGACATGTGTTCCACCGTCTGACGTCACTAGGTCCACTCTGCAGTCACATTTCGATACGATGACGTTTTGGACCTCCGAACGACGAATGTCACCGTCGTGCGGGAGCACCATCAGGCGATCGCTGTGCGACTTCGTTATGCTGCCTGCAAACGTCTGACCGGACGTCAGCGAGGTCGCCCGCCACTGAACGTCCGGAAATGCATCCATAGTAGCTTCAATGAAGCCGCCAGGTGCTTCGCAAAGATGAAGCGATCGTTCGGGCGTCGATAGGCATGACGTTTTGATGATTTCCCACATCTTGTAGTACGAACGAGACGCAGCCGCATGTCGTGGTGCGTCCCAGCGTGGCAGCCGTGTCGAATTTGTTTGCGTCCACCATGTGCGGGACGATACAGCATTTATGACAGCTACACGTTTCTTTGCGGCCTGTAGACGCTGATACCAGCGAGTGGACGTTGCCGATATGTCGGCGTTGTGTCGCGAGGAGGCAGCTGGTTGTGAGGAGGCAGCTGGTTGCGAGGAGGCAGCTGGTTGCGAGGAAGCCGCTGGTTGCGAGCATGACAGTTGGTACGGCGTGGCATACATAACACGTCACGCGCGCAACGAGTTCGCAATCAGATAATTTGACGTCAGCGCAAACTGGTGAGAGGCAGCGTCGTTCCGGACGCATCGCGTTTTTTTTCGTCTCTGTTTTACAAAAAAAGCATGCGCCTGAGCTACCTTCTGCACGAGAACCCCGAGAGGTACAGCATTTTTCCCATCAAACGTCCTGATGTGTGGAAAATGGTGAAGCAGGCTGAGGCTTCCGTTTGGTTCACCGGAGAGGTGGACCTTGGATCAGATCTCTTAGAAATCAAGCGTCTGACTCGTCCAGAGGTAGATTTTTTGTTGAGCGTCCTGAGCTTTTTTCTCGTCGCCGACGGAATCGTAAACGAGAATTTGGCACGCAATTTCTTGCAGGAAGTGCAGCTGGGAGAGGTGCGCCAGTTCTACGCAATACAGATATTCATCGAGGCCGTACACCAAGAAATGTACGGCTTGCTAATCGACAGTTACGAACCGGACGAATCAAAGAAGCAAAAACTGTTCAACGCATGGAAAACGTCACCCGCGATCAAAGAAAAGATGGAGTGGTGCGAGACGTACTTTGACGCGTCTTTGCCCTTTCTGGAGCGACTCGTAGCGTTCGCATGCGTGGAAGGAATATTTTTCTCCTCGTCGTTTTGTGCGATATTCTGGTTCAAAAAGTCGGGACGTCTGCCGGGGCTGACGTTTTCGAACGAGCTGATATCCAGGGACGAAGGCCTCCACTGTGACTTTGCATGTCTACTCTTCAACATGATCGACGAATGTGACCGACCAAGCCACGGACGAGTCGCTAGCATCGTGCGGTCCGCCGTCGACTTCGAGTGCGAATTCGTGCATCAGTCCCTTAGAACAGATCTTATCGGCATGAACAAGAATCTAATGTGCGAATACGTGCAGTTCTGTGCGGACCGTCTTCTTGTTGCACTCGATCAGGACAAGATTTTCAACGTTGCGAATCCGTTCGACTGGATGGAACTGATCTCCTTGCAAGGTAAGACGAACTTCTTCGAGAAACGCGTGGGCGAATATCAAAAAGCAGGAGTCATGCATAGTCGTAAGTTCGATGTCAGCGAGGACTTCTAACTTGCGCACGACGCGCTGGAAAATATGTGCACAGGAGCCGCATTTGTATTTTTTTTTCGTTCCACAAAGCTGCGGTTCATGACGAAACTACATTGCGCTGACGAAACTACATTACGCTGACGAAAATACATTGCGGCGCTCATATCAAGTAAAGGGGTGGTTTGTGCTCTACCAAAAAAAACGGATCGTCGGAGCGACACGCCAGCCATCCGGAACGACGTGTGACTCAACTGTTGAAGCAGCCCGCAGTCTTCGACATATTTTCGCTGGGACACGCTTTCGAATGGTTGCGCATCCATTCCGTGTAAAAGTTGGCAGGGTGAGACAGCATGCGCGTGTAAATGTTCTTTCGATTTTTATCGTTTTGATGTACGATAATTTTCTTCCGGGCTAGTTGTCGCTGTTTCATTGTTAGACTCATGTGCTCTAGTACGGCTTGCGGTTTTTTCGTTGCTCGAATTGTTTTACTACCGTAGTGACCCGAGTGTGCGGACCAAAAATGCCATACTGTGCCGTAGCGTACGATGGGGGGTATTGCTATTTTTCGCGTAAACCCTCCCAAGGGTCTGATAGGGTAGGGCCCATGGCATGTGCCGTATGACGAAAATACATTTCACTGACGAACACATCACCCTAACGACGATTCGGCCTTTCCTTCACGTTCTCATTACGCATGACATCTATGCGTATGCGTAATGTACTTTGGTTCGCCCGTTGCACTCCCATAGGTGAAGCACGATGTCGTACACGCCGCTCGTACGCATGGATGCAGGGTTCTACACCTTCGACATCTCTCACGATGTTCTCATGGCGTATACGAGTTCCAACTACGCTGCCCAACGATGTTCGACCCCACACGCAACGAGCGGTGGCATGGTGAGGTCTCGGAGCATCACACGTCAGATGGACGAGCCGAGCACGAAGGAACACCTTTCCAAGGACGTGTTTGTGCAGTACAGCGCGTCACCATTGTGCTGCTGGGCCGTCGTCACTGCTGTGTATGGTGCGATGTGCGACAGGCTTTTCGGAGTGAACGCCGTGTGTCTGACACGCCCGTCTAGCAGCTGTCGAATAGATGCTGCATGTAGTCTGATATAGAAAACGAGAACGTTCCTCCCCACGACTGCAGCATGTTGTCTGTGTCAATGTACTCTTTGAGAATATCGTACGATTGGCAAAACTCTGTTCGCTCGACGGTCTGACGTGGCAGCACTGCCTTGCCGATGTTCCATGCAGACACCATGGCTGCAGGTGCACCACACACAATCATTCGAAACGACTGCGGAAAGTTCGACATGTGCCTGATAAACGATATTACAGGGACGTCCATGCTGTGCAATCCGGCTCGAGGGGCACTGTCGAATACGTACGTTACGAAAGGAAGCTCAGTACTGGCAATGTAACGACGAACTCGGTGCATCAGGAAATTCATTTGCTTGATGGCGTTGTCGCCGTCGCACTCGAATGCGCCATATATCACCACGATTGGATTTCCTTTCTTGTCACGAGCACACCCCCCTTTCAAGTTTTCAAGGAGAACTCCACATGGTTTCGGTCTGTTCGTGACCAAATCGACGCCAACGTACGGCAGGATGTGGCTTATGTGTGGGCTGCCGTGGACTTTGACAGACTGTAGGTATGCCATGATCCGCTGTACAGCGTCTGTTTCGTTCCATTTACAGTCCTGCAAATATGCCGCTGCGAGCATGGCGTCGTTATCCTCGTCCATGCCGACACTCCGTACGACTCGTAGTGCAGCTGTGTGCTGATCATCAGTGAGTGTGAGGTCGTCTCTTCGTGGCGTGTAACTGGACGTCATCAAACTTTTGACCGGCACTTGTTTTACATGTAAGAAAAACTGATATACAAAAAATCTGACGACAAAATGAGGACAGGATTCGACTTTACAGACGACGGTAGTTTTCAAAAAGAACAAAGTGATATCTTTATAAACAACGCATCCATTCTCCTGCAGATGTTTTCTGAAGATGCAACGCGTGCTGCCGCAACGTATGCAGTCGCACATGGGCGCCGAAATGTGAGAGACGACGACATGTTGAGAGGTCTAAAATACGTCGCACAGACGTTTTTCGATCAGGAGGGACTTGAAACACGTTTTTTTTCTGCGTTGCAAGATTCTAATTCGGACTGCGAGGAGGAGGACGACGAGGAGGACGAGGAGGAGGACGAGGAGGAGGACGACGAGGACGACGAGAAGGACGACGAGGAGGACGACGAGGACGACGACGAGGACGACGACGAGGACGACGACGAGGACGACGACGAGGACGACGACGAGGACGACGACGAGGACGATGCCGACATGCAAGATGACGCGGATGCGCACGAAGTTGAAAAATCACAAGCTGAGGCGTGTCTAATAGACCGTTACGTTGAGCTTTTCGACAACTGGCATCCAGAGGATCCTTTAAAATGCATGATGCGAAAAGCGGTGTGTGCTGCTGCTTCCTCGTGCACTGCGTCAAAGGCGCAAAAAAGAAACGAATGACCGTAGATCACTCATTACCGGTCTCCCAGCGGGCATATTGAGGGCTTTGCTCTCTGCCATCGGCATAGGCGTGTGACATACGACATGGTCGAACCTGGTTTTCACGAGCCAACGATGCTGCGCGCGCACGTACTCGGCGTTCTCCGGTACGCTGTCGCCTACAAATATGACTCTAAGAAAAGCGAGTCTCAACACAAATGCGATGGAGCCTGGAAGAACTCCGATCACATCGGCATGGAGCGCGCTGTGGCAGGTAATGCGACCAACACACAGTCGAGCACGTATGTTCTGAGCTTCACATGCGTCGACAATTTTTTTCCATGTTGGAAGTGCACAAACCACCAATGTGTTCAGGCGAGCCAACGGACGCAAAGGACCTGCAAGGACCTGTCCTTGCGGATACGCCACACGGTTCAGAGAGGCAACGACCTGCTTTTTTGATCGCACTCGCGTGATCATAGTTGCGAGTGCAACATCGTCACCTGTCAAGGTATTTTGTACAATCATTGCGGCAACAAATAATTTCGTGTCTTTGATCACCGCAGTCACGTTTTTTCTTTTTTTTGCCGTGATGCACATTCGATGAAGTTTTGTATCTGTCACAAAGTGAACGATGTGGGACAGTAGCTCGGGCGGCAGTTGTCCATAAATTGTGTACCTTAGCAAAAATTGTGTAGCAAGTGGACACTGCGGATCACGAATAATGGTGCGCAGCGTGTCGCAAATCGCACGATACGACGCAACGTTAATAATGTATCGCGGTGCGGCCAACGCCTGTGATGTGCTTTCACGCAGCATGTTGAACTCGCATCGCACGTTAAATACGTCCAGAAGAACGTCACGAGCGACGAGTCTGCTCAGTCTGCGGTCTTGATTTTGCGATGATGCTTTTGGTACGGACAGAATTGTGGCTAGGAGATTTTCGATTTGCGGGAAATCCAACAGTTCGACTGCAAGATCTGCATGTCTAGCTACTGCCAGCAGCGCAGAGAGTGTACGCGCGAGAGTGCTGTACGACGAGCGTATGTTTCCCAATTGCAATCTGGCGATTTCGGTCTCATGGTACGTGTCACGGGCGTGCACTATGCTTGCGATCAGTGCCGATAGCTCGGTATCGTGCGCCGCCTTGTCTGTAACGACCCAGCCTCTTCCGATTGCGTTTTCCTTAGCTGCGATGTGTTTTCGCATATCGGATGCGTCTAAGTGTTGAAGAAATCGTTTCACGTCCCAGTAATGCGATCGTATCAGGATGGATTCGTCGAGCGCCCTAAGTTCATCGCACATGTGTATTCGTGAGTGCGGTTTCACAGGTTGTATGGATTGTGCACATTCGTGTACTGCGTCGCATGGCGCAAAAAGTCTGATTTTGCGGTTTCGTCAGAAATCGTCGGTGCTCCCTTCGGCAAGCGTTAGGGTTCTGGGGTCCAATTGTGCCAAAATTTCCTCCGATGCAAACACAACAGTGGTCCACTCGCTCAAGTACCATGTTGCCACGTTCGGTTCGTCGTCATTCATCGGGAAGTGACGGAGCTGCCAGACGTCGTCGTGTTTCAAGATGCTGGCACACACCTTTGTTCGCTTTTTTCTAAAGTACTCTTCGGGCTTGCCGCTTTGCGATCGAAACTGAGAATGGTCCTCACCATACATGGCAGGCAACCATATATGATTGTGGTAGGTATATCCACAGTTGACCAGGATATGATACCATTTGTCGTTTTTTGATTCGTGGAAGTTTGGCACAAGCGACTGTATGTTTGTGCTCATTTGCATTGTATGGACGATTCCCGGGCGCATCGTATCGAACCATGCGCAGTTGGCCGTTTCCCGGAACTCAACGTTTTTCGATTTTTGATATTCTCTCATAACACCACCATGACTTACTAGAATAACTGATTTACTGAACGTTTGTGCGTAGTTCTCAAGCAAATCGTCCCATTTGGAAACGTCGTGTGGAAGTGTCGGGTCTCTCTCACTTTCGGTTAGCAGCTGTTGTGTAAAATTAAACCTCACTTGTTTTTGCGTGATTCTGAAGATCAATTTCGAAATCACCCACGCATACATTTTCGATCGATCTATCGTTGTCATGTTCGACGCATTCGCGTTTCCTATATGAAACGTGGACTGGACAAAGGCGGTCACGTTTTCCGGTGCATTGTTCCTCTCTCGAACGAACGGAACAATATAAACCGCACCGATGTCCAGCGTCGCTGCTATGAGGCCAGCTGTAAATATTGCACGTGGGAGGTGCGACGAAAGAATAGTGGGCTTGAAATCAAACTGGGCAAAGCTCATACCAAGCTGAAGCGCCTGGTCGATTCCCCGTTTGTTCAGCAAGGGGGCACGGAGATATCGTGCATGCATATCAGTACTCTGCTGCGAAGTTCCAAGGGTGAATAAAAGGTTGTTGTGGTGCTGGGCACACGATTCCCCGTGACGAACGACGATTTTCACATGTGTCGGCTTGCTCATTGTTATCAATTTTATTGACGAAAAAAAGGTCGGTGCTTTCACTGTGATCGGCACGTGCGAGACCAACCCATACGGTCAGATTGTCATGCCACACACGGCCTGCGAAAACGACGTCACCAGCTCCACCATGACGATGCAGTTTCTCACAATCCTGCAGTTCCTGACCGCCTTCTCGACGCAGGTACTCTCTCCCGCGTTTCCGTACTTTTCCGCGTCTGTGGGGATGACGGACGCCGTGACATATGGCATGATATCGCTGTTCGGTGCGCTTTACACGACCTGCCTTGCCGTGCTCTTCGGAATGGGGCGTCACATGAACGTTCGCGCGATCATGGTGGCGGCGTATGTCGTTCGCAGCGTATCCTCGTTTCTGTACGCATACGCCTGGACATGTCCCGGGGTGCTGTACTGGAGTCGAGCGCTACACGGAATGAGCATGATTACAAATGCGCTTGGCGAGGTGTGTGTATCGGTGCACAGCACATGGTGTAGAGAGCGGTCTTCACTTCGACTCAACACGGCGCTCATGAGTGGCACTTTTTTTGGAAGCATGGTGTCCACAACTGCTCCGCTTGTGGTAGGGTCCGATGTGGCTGCGTTCTCAGTAGTAGCAGGTGTGCATGTTGCAAGCACTACGGCGAGCGCAATGCTGTGCCTTGGCATTTACAACTATCTTCCGCGCACGTATGAATCGCGTCTGTCGTCGGTCCATGCGGACAGATGCATTACGGGCACCAACTACGGTGGTCCGTGGATGCTGCTTTCATCCATCGCATGCGGGTTTACTGCGTTCGCAACAGAAAGCACTCTGACACTGACGTCCTCGTTACTGTCCAACATCGACTATGCACATGCGTGGACAGTTTGCGTGCCCTCGACGTTTGCCGTATTGGTAGCGTCCATGTCAGTGCACATCGCGCGTGCTCGATCCATACGCTGGTGCACTATCGCCTGCGTATGGTCGCTGTTTGCTGTCAGTGCCCTCGTGGTTTCGTTGGTGACAACGGTAGGATCGCCGCTGACGATTGCAGTGTTCACGTGCCTGCTGCTTACGTCGGGTATCGCATCGCTCGTCGGTCATTCTGCGATTGCAAACGCGCAATTCTCACACAGTGCGTGGGTGATGATTATGCAAGTAGGCACGCAATGTGGGCGAGCCGTCTTTCCGTTCATCGGATTCATCGTGAGCGACCGCCCACGACTGCTATTGTGCGGCCAGGCAGCTGTCCTTGTCATCGCAACATGTGGACCACTAATCTTCGCACGAAACACCATTTACGACACCTGTGACGGCATCCAAGGGGGTTCGCAACTCATGTGAACGCAACAAACGGCGCATAGCATTCATAGGCATACCAAACGATCGAACAGATGAGGGCTTCCCTCAAAAAAAAAGAGGCGTACTCTACACGTTATCGTCTGAGATGCAAGTACGTCATGAGTGTGGCGTATTAGACGGCGGACTTGCCGGGACGGCAGCGACGAAGGATACACGACTGCTATGTAGTGTTCGTTCACACCAAATGCCTCGATTACATCTGAATTCGCCTTTTTAAGTGCGTGACATATTGTTTGTTCCCACGGCCATATGATCCGAGTTCTGTTGCGCACCATGCGTCGCATCGTTTCCGTCGATTCGCGCGGTACGGTGTTTCCCGGAATCCGTTTAACCTCTACGCTGAGCACACGGCTTGCATCGGTGGGGTCACGAGAAATGACCTCCGGTACAGTTACGCCTCGATGTGCGAATCGCCGCTGGAGCTCTGATTCAGTGCAAACGACATGCCTGGCACGTATGCCGAGCTTGCGCAGCGCGAACTGCTCGGATGCCACGGATCGTGCGTCGCCCATGTGGCTGCCGAACCGTGTTCTTTACATTACACCATTCACACATTGCGTAAAAGTGAAGGCATAATTTTTTCTTCTATATGCCCAGAAATCATGTGGGCGGCAGATTACCTCACACCGGAGTTGAGCAACGTGTCGTTCAGGGCGTCAGGTGACAGCATGCAGGACGCTCACGAGGCCGTCACAGACGATCCGCAACGGTCGTCGTCGGAGCGCCCACAACCTCGCATGTCGATACCATGGATCACGTCAGCTTGGTCGACCGACAGTTTGTTTGACAGTTTGAAGACGCAGCAGCAGAGTGATTCGCTCACGCCAAAGATCGTATTTTTTGCCGAAGTCGACCACTACAACATAGATAGTACATGGAACGATATCGTATCAACATAAAAAAAGAATACGAGACCGTACTGGTCGAGGACGACGCGGACGTTGAGCTGAAAGACAAAGATTTTCTACCATCGACCAACGTTGTGAAGTTTGAAAATCCTCATCAATACGATGGCGCCCATTCTGCCGTCAAAATGTCGACCGTATCGAAAGACCAGCCTTTTGATGTGCGACATCTACTCGATATACCCATTGGTCCGTCACTTTCCGATATACTCGCATCGACTGCGATGAATTTAGCTTTAAACGCACACGACTGTCTTGCGCATTTCTTTCATTATCACTACGTACGCAACTTGTTACAACCTAAAACGTCGTATCTGAACATGTTGGCATCTTTGAGATCTTCAGTCGCTGACGAACAATACAGGTACATGAAGAAGATTTATTGTGAAACATTGCAGTACATACAGGAGCGAACAGAAGGATGGGAGGATACATTGAAAAAGAGCCTTGAGGATAGAAATGTGGAAACTTTCAACGCCCTGACTGAAATGTTGATGTTCGTGCTGCCTGCCAAACTCACCGATGTATATTTGGTTGGACTCATAATGTCGAATGTACAAAAACCGCTCATGGTTGTATGTGGTCTGGCTCACGCCGAAAATGCAAAGACGAAATTGGAATTATTTTATGGTGCTACGGGTTGCGAAATAGACATTCGCTACTCTCCCGTCCGTGTCACAGCAACTTCCAACCTGTACAATCGCTGAGACCGACCAGGTGATCGATACGATCCGACAGACACAGGAGCATCATGACTGCGATTGAGGACTGTTATTTTGACGGATTTCATCTTCGAAGCGTTGCCGAGACCGTGCTTGAAGTGATATCACACGACCAGCCGTCGGCGCCGATACGTGGGGACACTCTAATTTAACGGTATGCACATTCAGCTCTCCTATTACGCTCATGCAGCTGTGGGTATTGCGTAAATGTTTGCGTATGTTGCGTAATGTCTTGCGACCATCACAGACGAGAGGAAAGTGCACATTATGGAAGTTGAGCCGGGGGGTGTATCCGACAAGGAGGTGGTCCTGACGCCAATGAGCCGTCATGGCGTGGCACTTGAGTGTGCTGCCGAGCATCTCAAATCCGACAAGGAGGTGGTCCTCATGGCTGTGAACCAGGATGGCATAGCGCTCGAGTATGCTGCCGACCATCTCAACTCCGACAAGGAGGTGGTCATGACGGCGGTGAACCAGCATGGCGTGGCACTTGAATATGCTGCCGACCATCTCAAATCCGACAGGGAGGTGGTCATGACGGCAGTGAGCCAGGATGGCATAGCGCTCGAGTATGCTGCCGACCATCTCAAATCCGACAGGGAGGTGGTCATGACGGCGGTGCGTCAGGATGGCGTATCGCTTGAGTATGCTGCTGACCATCTCAAATCTGACAGGGAGGTGGTCATGACGGCAGTGAGCGTCATGGGCTATGCGCTTCGATATGCTGCCAAGAAGTTCCAGGCCGACAAGGAGGTGGCCATGACGGCGGTGTGCCAGAATGGCATAGCGCTTGAATGTGTGGCCGAGCCTCTCCAAGCCGACATGGAGGTACGGTTGGTGGCAGCCCGCCGTAGGCTGTCAGACGCACACAGCGTCGTTTACGATTTGAGTCGCCTCGACCTTGGCAGCAGACTAGATGCTGTGCGACTGCTCGAGCGGGCAAGTGAGCTGGTCGGTGCATTTTACAACGACGCGAAAGCGCCAGACACAACGACAGCCTCGGATGGGTCCGCCAGCGCACTGTATGCTGCCGTGGAGACCATGTGTTGCCGCTACTACAACTCGGAGGGCGTTGGTGGCCAGAACTACAAAGCAGCGTTTTCCTACGAATTCTGCGACGGTGGGCGTAGTCTCGAGCAGTGAACAGTGCACGAACGAATCACACGACCACGTCATGGGTTGTCAGACCGTCCGTGTTCTTCGCTGCCAGCGCCACACATCTCAACGACGCTGCGCGCAACGTCGATGGGCGTTCCATCGTCGTCTACACGTCCCACGAGGAGAGTACCGTATTTTGGTTCGTACACCAGTGAGGAAAGCACCCTGCAGAGTGGGTTCACAGCATGGGGCGTGGGGGACGACACGCAGTCACGCGCTACCACAAAATGCCCGCTCTCGTCTCCGCCTATGAGCGTCACGGAACCACCCAACACTACGTGAGCCTCTTCGTGACGAACGTTTTGCGTATGTGCATTGCCGCTAGCGTTAACGACCACACATTGCACAGGATCAGTAGGTGTCATTGGATTGGGGCGCCGTGCGAATGTTTTTTGTAAACTGCAAATGGCGGTGATTTGTAATTTGACGGAGAGGTGCCTGCGGTCAAATTCGCGAGGTACTCAAGTCCTCGTCAGCACTAAAGCCAATGTCCGTGTCTGAGGCAGAGCGCCGTGCACGATGTGATCTTTCGCTGTGCCATCGTCTGATCCACATGCATGGAATGACGGACATGTTTTTTACGCATGCATCCCTAAGGATCGACGGTGAGGATTATTTTCTAGTGACGCCTTTCGGCGTTTTGTTCTCGCACGTTACGCCGGAATCGCTGGTGAAGGTTCACATTGATGGATCTGCAGTGAACGTGGACGAAACGTTTTGCAACTCCACGGCATTTCACATTCATTCTGCACTTCAGCGACGAGGTCACCGAGCAGTACTGCACACACATACCGCTGCCGGAAACGCAATCGCAGCATCGTCCGACGGACTGCTTCCGGTGACACAAAAGGCAATGCTTGTGCTGCCGTTCATACGACGACATCCGTACAACGCTCTTGCGACAGGCTGCGAGGAAGGCGAGAGCATTGCAGATGCACTTTCCGAACCGCTACAGGAACACGAACCCTGTCGGGTGCTTGTGCTCGACAACCATGGACTTTTGACAGTGGGCGACACGATGGGTGAGGCGTTCCTGTGGATGGAATGGATGGAAAAAGCTTGCAACATGCAAACCGCAATGAGCCTGGACCGTGTTCTTGTTCCCAGCGACACTGCATTGGAAAAAACGTACGCGCAAGCACGACAGTACCTCGGTCGCAATGGTGCACTCAGATTCAACAGCGATCGCTACTGGCAGGCGCTCATCAAGACGGTCCATTGATTCGCATGTAGATCGTCCGTCGGAACACTCGGGTTCGAAAGAGCGAATCTCGCTGTCGACAAAAAACTCGAAGAAGCAGAATTGATTTCCTGAACATTTGCAACTGTCACGTGCGAACAATGTGCAACTCACGTGCATGACGAGACCCGACACGAAACCATCGGTGATTTTCCTCACACACGCAAGGTACGTGACTCGAATGCGCGCGCGGATCCGCCCGATCGCTCCTTACACATCAGTGTGTGTTCATGTAGTCCACGAAAGACTGTAAACCTCCAGTTGGATTCCGGACACGCCTGTATGCCGTGGCGGGCGGTCCAACGGGACGTACCGGATGTCATTGTTGCGACACGCTGTAGCACCGTACATTCGGACCTGGATTGGTTAGTGAGCAAAAGGACATCGGTGCCCTCTAGACGGGAAATGACTCCATGCCATGTAGAGAGAGGATAACGGAGACCAAAGTCGCCGTACGTGTGCACCGTGATGGATGCATCATTGTGACGCACAACTCGCGATGCAATGAATCGACATTTCAGGGCAGAGTACGTTGTGTCACTGGTTGTCAGCGTAAGACACCGTGTGTCGGATAATGCAATGAGCGTAACGGCATCCGAATTCGTGGATCGTGGACGCCACAAATCGAAAGTGGCATGCGAATCGCAGCCGAGAGCGTCGCGTACGGCTCGATCTAAGCGGGAGAAAACATGCGATGCAGAAGTAGTTTCCACTGGTGTGTGTTGTGCGTTGACGGCGGGAATTGCACCGTTGTGCGTCGTGAAAAGAGAGCCGTCGTGTGTGTCCGGCGCACTGACCTCACCGATGCGACGCATCGGATACGTGCTTAGCGCTGCAGACACTATCATGTGACTTGTGGCAAGCACAAGAAGCACAACTGCGTCACTTGCGTCAACATTGTTTCGTTTGCTCAGGGTCCAGTTCAGCGCAGTCGTCAGCACGACTCGTAGTGGCCCCATCGCCAACGGCCATGAACGTCCGGCAACTACCAAGCCAGCTTCTTGTGCGAGCGGCAGTGAGACAGGAAGAACAAACATGAGCCACGTAATATCCAAAAGGATGCTACACACGGTTCCTTCTATATACCCCAACACACACGCTGCTGGAAGGCGCAATGCCGACGCATCGTGCACGTCAGGTATCGCACCGATCGGTCGCGTCGCTTGAGCAAACACTGCAGCAGATGTCGACAGCGCAACATATAGTATGCCCCGACCGTGTAGTTCTATGACGATCATGTGTGCGACAGCCACCACGAACGACGCATCTGTTATATGGTAGAATGCTCGGATATGTGACGCACTGCACAATATACGTGTGTCAGAGTTGCTGGCGAAGTCCAGGTGCGCGATGAGATATATTGTCGCCCACGCTACGATGACCGGGACACTTACAGTAGCGGCACGTGATGATATGAACGCTTGGTCTGGAACATGTGCAAATATGACACCAATCGTCACCAGTGTTAACGGTAGGACAGTAACGTCTCCAAAATGTGTGCGAAGTGACCACCGCCCCGTGTTTTCCATGTGATGGGCAACGCAAAAGTATGCAAGCGTCAGACCGGCGCCAATCATGAAAATGCAAAACTCGACGGCCCAACTTTCCGAAATATGGTTTGCAACATACCGCCAGTCCACAAGCCACACGCTGCTCGCAAACCCGACCGTAAACATCACATGTCGAAGCACGTGCTCACCCTCCAAGTTCGATACGTAACGGTAAAAGATGGACGAGGGAAGCGCAACTATAAGGGGCACAAACGCTATGACGAACCCTCCGACCGAGCATTTTTCTGAAAGCGCACACCATGTCACGGGTACCAAGGCATAGAGGTAGCCGAGCGGCATCGCAAGTTTAACCTTGACGGTAGATGATTTTTTTCTGCTATTGGCTGTCGCCATTTTTTTTCCTACACGAGATCAATTACGTTCACACTAACGATGCACACACGACTACTCGTGCTCGCAATCATGTTTGTTTTTGGTCAAACGACTTCGCCATCAACACCACCGAGTTTACCACCGTCACCACCACCCGACATGGACAAGCACAATTACATCGTGCACGGATGTTGTTCACAAGGAGATGTATCTATTAGTGTTGCATCAAGAGATCCCACGTGCAACAAATACATTTACAACTATCAGCAGCAGTAACTCTGCTGCAAACAGGTGTCAGCCCACAATGTGCGCTTATATCCTTGTTCGCGTGGCAATTCGCATCGGTACCGAAGCGAAAGCGAAGACGGATAAGGAGATACATTCTTTGAACCGACACTTGACCCTCTGGTTGTGTGCTCGTTTTCGCCTTTTTTTTACTGTAAATAAGAAGCAACCTCGAAGTCGTAATGTCCACTTACGACTGCACAGGTACGCCAGCTACGAAACAAACTGGATGTTTTTGTTCGAATCCCCACAACCCTGGCGAACGCCTGAACTGCTCGTCACAACCAGGCAACACGTGCAAAATAAGTGGTCATGACGATTGGGGCTCATGTGCCTCAGAATGCTGTGGAAGTCCGAGTCCGACACCAGGTCCGACACCAGGTCCGACACCAGGTCCGACGCCAGGTCCGACGCCAGGTCCGACGCCAGGTCCGACGCCAGGTCCGACGCCAGGTCCGACGCCAGGTCCGGTTTCGAAGTCCCAGTGGGTTTTCCCATCGCAATGCTTCAATAACCTACCGCAAAAAGGAGACGGAGTAAATCTCGGCAGCTGGCTTTGCATGGAAACATGGATGTTCTCAAACTTTCCAATGAAACCGCAGTCGGGAGATTCGGGTTCGCCCAAGTCTGTGTATGGTCAGGGCGGTAACGCACCGCGCGGAGAGCTCGGAGCCATTAGGGCTGTGAACGGAGACGATAGGGACAGTACTCACGGTGTGTTCGATGGCAACGTCCCACCGACGTCCCGTTCTGACGGTCCGCAAGCGAAAGACTTCATGACGCGACATTGGAAGTCGTGGCTGTCCCAAAGCCACGACATAAGTAACAAAACCGTCGACGGCTGGGAGATCGGAAAGACTGAATCTAGCATGTTCTCCATCATTGACGAGCACTGTACGTCCATGAACATACTTCGCATACCTCTCGGCTACTGGCTCTTCAGTGACTGGAAAAATCCGAAAGAACGTGGAATTTTGGAAAAGTCGGACAAATCGTCAAACGAGCCAGAGGTGTGGTACAACAACGAGGGCTTCGTTGTCGGCGGTAAAAAGTACCTGGAGGCTCTTTTACAGTACATAAAAAATAGCCCGAAGCTCAAACATATACGTGTCATCCTAGATCTTCATGCGCTCCCTGGCGTACACACGGCATGCTCTGACTTCGCCGGATGGAACACAGGTGCATTCAGCGGAAATCCGCAGCACGGTATATTCTTTGCAGGCGGGACTTGGTTCACCGATTTTAAAAGCTTTCCGATTCAGAACGACAAGCAACGTGCAAATGGGAAAGTGAATTGGGTATATCCTGGACCGCTCCCCGGTGCTCCTGGCGTCACTGCGTACTCCGGTTTCGACAATTGGATAGAGCACTCCATTCAGATTTTTACCCGCATGTGCGAGTTCGCAGAGAAGCATTCGGACGTCGTGTACGCCGTCGAGTGCGTGAACGAACCTACCAATGATCATTCGAAGAAAAAGGTTATATTGACTGCCGACCAAAACTCCCAGCTTTCGGACGAGGCTGCAAAGAAATACGTGCAAAACTGCAAAAACTACCACAAGCGATGCTATGACATCGCATGCAGCAAAAACCTAAAATGTCATTTCATGGTTTCGCTGATTTGCGACACGTTCTGGGGCAACGGCATGACCAACTGTTTTAACGAGAGCCTCGACGACTTTTACTCGTTCCTGACGTCGCTAACGAGAAAGTCCTCGCTTTCCATCGTGTTTGACACACACCGATACATGTGCTGGGGCTTCCCTCCAGATTTCAAACAAGACGATGATCCTGCACCCCGAATCGATTGTACGCTGAAGGCGGTGACGTCTGGCCAGAACCCGTTTACGATTGCAGATACCCTGTTGTATGGCCACCCTGCACAGAAGTACCTGACGTTTCAAGGCGAGTGGAGCATGGCAATAAAAAACAACACGAGTGTGCCGAACTACGCATGGAATATGTACGGTAAGCACAAGAAAATTTACAATGCGCTTGGCAACATTCTTGGTGCCACGTACTGGATGCTTCGTGCTGGTTATTTCATGACTTACAGCGACGCGAAGGGCTTCGAGTACGTTGGCGACGCTGCGTACAATTACGAAGGAAGTAACACAAATGCAATGGATACTTGGCAAAAAAACGACTGGGTCTGGTCGTACGTGAACCTGATGAATGGAGAACCACAAGACCATCCGAAATCGAACGAGTTTGAAGACACGATCGACTACGCCGTAGCACCCTATGCAATCTGTGGAGGTGTCGCTCCGACTCCGCAGCCGGCACCGCAGCCGGCACCGCAGCCGGCACCGCAGCCGGCACCGCAGCCGGCACCGCAGCCGGCACCGCAGCCGGCACCAAGCAGTCCCAATGGGCTTGTCGACGTGCCGACCATTCCGTATGGGAATGCTGCGAGGAATGATTTCGGCAACCTCATCGTCATAAACGATCCAGTAGATCTTACATCGGACATTATTGAAAAGTTCGGAACGTACGCAGTGGACAAGGGGAGCATGTCTGCGAACGCTTACACGACCTCGAACATACTACCAACTACATTGGTCATAAACTGCACGCTCGATAGTTCCGTCCAGATCAAAATGCAGTATCTTACGCACATAATCAGCCTCAACGACCAACCGACCGATGCAAAACTCGTCGTCAACCTTCCTGCTTTCGATACGCAGCAGTTGCCGAGGGTCGGCAACGTCATGTTCAGAGGACTCACGAACGTGTACCTGAAAGGAGAGTTTGACATCACCGTGTCACAGGCATGTCCCTTTACCAACTGCGTCTTCGAGCATGCACAAGGTCATTCATGGCCGAGCGGTGGATTCGCCCGTGGCTGCATTTTCAAAGATCAGCTTGAACTGGGAGCACAGCAACAGTTCTGTTTTCGCGACTGTACGTTCGAGAAAGGCGTGCATGGAGGAGGCATGAATTTCGTGTTCCTTGATTCCACTGGTGTGTCCCCACAACCCCCACAGCCTGGCAGCACACAAAACTACCTCGATCTGAAGTCAAACACAGGGCCAGTGAACAACGTCGAATTCCAAAAAAACAAAAAGTACGCTGCCCCTGACGTGAAAGCACATGTGAAACAAATGATCTCTGGAAAAATGCCGCCGAACATGCACGTCATAGCGAAGTCGTCTGACTTCTCGAAAATTCTAAAGAAGGGGAAGATTACTGATGAGGGCGCAGTGATAGTTATTTGTCCCAACATATACCGCGAGTACATTGACATCACCATTGCTGCCAAGAACGTGACTGTGATTGGAGTAGGGACGCCAGTACTGATTGGTTACAGCTTCACCATATGTGCGGCCAACGTAACGCTGTGCTCTCTCGTGATCGACACGCGACCACAGGAGCTAAAGCAGGACTACCAAATACAGATAAATGCGCAAAACGCTCGTCTGTTCGACATTACAACCCGCACTGTGCCCGGTCCCGGAGCTCCTCACAGTCTCTACGCAAGAAAGACTGGGACGAACAAAATGATTGTCGTCAACGCGCCCGACTGTTATTTGGAAAACGTGTGGGCATGGCGCGGTGATCATTGGAACCTGTACGACAAGAACACCACACCAAAATGGGTGCCGAAGGCACCCGCCCCCTCCGGTCCTGCACCGCCCGCAAGATGTGCGACCGTTCAGTGCGGCATGTCGAATGTCGACAGGCACTGGGGAACCGAGCACAAACACTCTGAAGCTAACGGTGTCGCAGCATGCTGTGCCGTCTGTGAACAGGACCCGAACTGCCGTGCATTCAAAGCCGACCAATATTTCTGTGCGACGTACAATGGAGACGGTCCTCTCGAGGATCCTCGGGGAGGTCCGTTCTACTGGGGGACGAAGGATTCAGAGTGCTGCAAATGCGGAGGCGGAAATGATCCAGCTACAGCGTGGTTTGACGTATCAGCACCGGAACACGCAATATGTTTTCCGCCACTTAATGGACCGTCGCCAAAGTGGTGCCTGGACTCAAACTTCAATCCCGTTGGTATATACGTTACAAAAAAGGGAAACAGCTGCACGATGTTAGGAACGTTCGTAGAGCATCAAAACCTTTACTGCATATACTGGGCAGGCGACAACGGCACTCACATTTTCAACCAGGGCGAGTGCGCGTACGACGATTTCGGCGAATCAGGGTACACGCTGGACGGATTGTCGGCCACGGCTAGTTATTACACGATCGAAAAGGGCATTTCGTATTTTGGGCAAGGTCTTGGTATTTACGGCATCCACAACGGGAAACAGATGACTGCAGTAAATCTCGTGGGCAATGGATCTACGGAGAAGATGCGTATGGTAAACACGAACACGTCGTGCTGGTTCAACTGTAAAGGTGTGTGTCCCATAGCGGACAATGGAGCGTGCAAAGGGTCAGTTGCGTTTAACAACGGGCACGTGCTGACGAAAGGCGACCTTTTTAATGCCCTGCCGACGCCCTCGGGACCACAACCGACGCCACCAGCGCCACAGCCGAATCCAAAACCACCAGCGCCACAGCCGAATCCAAAACCACCAGCGCCACAGCCGAATCCAAAACCACCAGCGCCACAGCCGAATCCAAAACAACAAGCGGCACAGCCGAA
>Ga0129324_10000268_pt1 | contig 37667 bp, 37 predicted proteins | sample CPBDNA_7_FD_96879 | JGI IMG/M metagenome (GOLD analysis project Ga0129324, IMG submission 96879) | Freshwater to marine salinity gradient microbial communities from Chesapeake Bay, USA - CPBay_Spr_15_0.2_DNA | ecosystem: Environmental > Aquatic > Marine > Coastal | place: USA: Chesapeake Bay...
GACGATGCAGCTGGTGAAGCCTTTGATAAAGGTGGCAAACTTTTAGGTCTTGGCTACCCTGCCGGTAAACAGATTGATGAGCTGGCAAAAAAAGGTGATGAGAGTAAGTACCTCTTTCCAGTTGGATTAAAAAAGTCCGCGAATGCTGATCTATCTTACTCCGGCGTAAAAACAGCACTTAAGCAATTCATTGATAAACATCCTGGCATTGAAAATGATCCCAATGAGTTGGCCGACATCTGTGCCGGCTATCAACGTTGTATCATTGAGGCCCTCAAGCTTAAGGCACGTTACGCCTTGAGAAGGGCACGTGATATTACCGGAAAAGAACTTCCCTTTGTTATTGGGGGTGGAGTTGCTTGTAATAGTGCCTTAAGAAGAACGATGGAAAATTCTTATAATAACGTTCACATTGTTCCACCACGCTTTTGTATGGATAACGGTGCCATGATTGCTCACTATGCCCTAAGATCCTATTCTGAAAATTTAATCCCCTTTCCTCAGTGTCTAGAAGTAGATGCAAAGGGCAGGTTCGTCGATAAAAATGCCCTACAAGATAAAGCAACTAACAGAAAAAATAAAAGATGAACAAACTTCCTGCAGCCAATAAGGCCCTAGGCCAACATTTCCTTATCGATAAAGAAATTATTGAGAAAATAACTGAAGACTTTGCAGAGAATTCTCAAGCAATCCTAGAAGTAGGACCTGGTCCAGGTATATTAACAGATGGACTAAGCAAACATCAGCTTCCCTTTCATGTTATTGATAAAGATGAACGTTTCCCTACCTACCTAAAGGAATTTCTCACTGAGGAATGTATTCATATTCAAGATGCTCTTGAATGGGATCTTGAAGCCGGCTTTAGTGAATGGGGTTGGGAAGGTAAAGCGATATGGCTGGTTTCAAACCTTCCCTATAATGTTTCGACCCCACTATTGATTAAATTTCTGAAGGCGCCTTCTCTTAAATATATGACCTTAATGTTTCAAAGAGAAGTCGCAGATAAAGCGTTCCCAATTGATACGAGAAAGGGAAAGGCCATGAACTCGTTAATGGCCCTATGCCAGACTTACTTTGAAGTTCAACTTCTTTGTAAAGTTCCTCCGAGTGCTTTTACTCCCCCACCAAAAGTAGATAGCGCGGTCTTGTCATTCAAACGCCGTGAAGACCCCATCGTTCCACTTGAGCAATTTAGAAGCTTTGAAAAATTCTTAAGACACCTCTTTCAATTTAAAAGAAAGCAAATGGGCAAAATTTTAAAGAGTAATTACTCTCTTGAAATTCTTGAACCTGTTTTCGAAAAACTTGACCTGACCTTAAACTTGAGAGCAGAGGCCATTGAGCTTCATCAAATACAAAATCTGTATCTCTCTTTGTATACTTCTTTGAAGGAGACATCATCATGAATCACATGAATAGTAGGATGAGACTTCTCTCTGTACTCACCTTTGTGATGCTCATATCTCTTTTCACCACAACGGCACAGGCATCTTTTCCTGAGTTTTTTGGAACAGGTCCAACAACCTCTCCTTTAGGTAATCAGGCCAACAGTGATCACAATGATCCAGGTAACCTTTACTACATTCCAGCATTGGCCGCTTGGAGTGAAAAAGTTGTTATCGGTGCGACGATGTCGGCAACCTCTCATAATTTTGAGGACATAAAAGGAATCGTCACTGAGAACGCAACAACGGGTCAGAGTGGTCAAACAACGGTTACTGGTGATGCCAACACAGCATATGAAGACTCCTTTAATACTAGTGTGAATCTACTCTTTCCTTTGCGCAACAAAGAAGCTGGTGCCATCGGCCTTAGTTTTTTTGCTCCAGTTGGACGTTTAACAGAAACAAACTCCGGTAGTCCCAAACTACCAGAATACTCTCTCTATCGTGCCCGTTACCGTAGGACTCAGCTGCATTTTAACTACGCTCTCCCCCTTGGAGAAAACTGGGCCATAAGTGCAGGTGCTCATCTCGGTTTTCAGGTTTCAGCGCGTGTTAACACACAAGTGAGCTTATCGACTAATTACGGCTCCAGTGCCAGTGCTAAAACAAAGATTGACCCTAGTCTTGGGGCCATCCTTTCTTTGGCCTACAGAGGAGAAGGTTCATTAAGCTACTTCACTTTCCAGCAAGAAATGAAATCAAATCTTGAGGCCATTGCTACTGGTGACATCTCGGACCCTCCACTGACTCTTATCAATCTAAGTCTTGAGAGTATGATTTACTATGATCCCCATATTCTACGTTTTGGTCATATGGAAGACTTTGGTCTTTTTGAGCTCTACGGAAGTGTTGAGTTACAGATGTGGGAGAATTATAAAGCTCCCCTTATTGAAGTGAATAATCTTGGTGGAACTGTTAAGGCGAGTGACCGCTTTGAAGCACTCAATCTTCGAAATATCTTTGTTCCAAAGCTTGGACTTCTTTACCGTATTTCTGATCCAATTGGATTACGTCTAGGTCTTAGTTACCGTCAATCTCCTTTTGATTCTGAATTTTCAGGTGCCGGCAATACTATTGATGCTGACGTTCTTATGCTCTCTAGTGGATTAACCTATGACTTTAAGTTGTTTAGTAAGGACATACAATTAGGGGCTTCGGTTCAATATCACCGCTTAAGTGAGAAAACTGTCACCAAAACCACTGGCCAAGAAAATGGCGCTACAGGTGTAAAAATCGGCTCTCCAGGCTTCAAAGTCGGCGGAAGCGTGCTTATGGCCATGGGTGGTCTAAAAGTAGCCTTCTAGGTCTTGAGCCTTGCACAATTACAAGGTATAAAAACCTATGGGTATTAAAATCATCGCAAAAAATAAAAGGGCAACCTACGACTACGCTTTCGAAGAAACTTTCGAAGCAGGACTCGTATTGCAAGGGACTGAAGTCAAGACCCTGAGAAATGGTAGAGTTACCATGGCCGAAGCTTATATTACCGTTGATGAAAAAAAAGAAGCATGGATTTATAATATGAATATTCCTCATTATGAATGGGGAAATATCAACAATCACGACGAAACACGAAAGAGAAAATTACTTTTAAATCATGACGAAATTAATCGTATCTACCACGAAATGAAAGCATCACGCCTGACCGTCATTCCCGTAAAAATTTATTTTAAGAATAATCACATTAAGCTTGAAATCGCCTTGGCGCGCGGAAAGAAACAACACGATAAGAGACAAGACCAAGCAAAGAAAGACGTCGAGAGAAAACTACAAAGGCGTGATTACGATTAGCTGGACACCCAATAGTAAACCACAAGGCCATAACCACTTAAGAAAGTAAAACCACCAAATTTACCGAAGTTCTTTTTCACGACAACTGATCCAAGCAAAAATAGTGAAGCAAATCCAAGTGCAATCATTTCGACATTAAAACTTTGATCAATCGAAATATCATAAAAACCTATGGAGCCCATAACAAAGGCAACATTAAAGATATTCGAACCAATGATATTGCCTGTTATAAGGTCAGTATTCTTTTTCTTCCAGCATGCAATCAGCGCCGTCACGAGCTCAGGAAAAGATGTTCCAAAGGCAACAAAGACGGCAGAGATAACATAAGAAGGAACGCCCGCTAATTTACCTAAGCTTGAGCCGGAAGATACGAGGTAATCTCCTCCGATATAAAGCAAAACAAACCCTGCAATCAGTTTTCCAAAGAGAAGGAGTTCTAGCTTCTCAACTTCCTCTTCATCCTCTTCATCTACAACACGTAGGCGCCGCTCTTTCTTCATTTGATTTAAGGTATCCCAAAGAAAGAAGATGAAGAATGAGAGCAGCATTGTAGTTGTCAAAGTTGTTATGCCTAACTTAAGGACAATCGCCGCCAAAAGAATAGTTAACGCCAAATGAATAAGCAGCTGTCTCTTAATTTCATTTTGTAAGATATATAAGGGAGCAATCACGCCACTCAAGCCCATAATTAAAAAGAGGTTCGCAATATTGGAACCAATAATATTACCCAGTGCAATTCCAGGCTCTCCATTTTGGCAGGCAATTTGAGAGACAAAAAACTCAGGAAGAGATGTTCCAAAACCTATTAAGACCAGACCAATTACCAGAGGCGAAAGTCCAAAAAAGCGACCAATTTTCTCTGCCCCATCAAGTGCGAACTCCGCACCAAAGTACAAGGCAGCAATAGAGAGGATAAGAATTACAACTTGCACGAGCATGGGCAGTACCTGATACTAATTAAGAGTAAGATTTTTTATAAGAATACCTGAGCTTAAAGGCAAAATCATGGATAAAATCTATGCCCAATTTAACCTAGAGTCTTTTAAAAAAGCAGCAATCGGAGCACTCCTCTTTGGAGATATCGCGATCTTTGCTTACATTTACGTTAAATTTTCCAATAAAGAAAACTTTGAGAATATTATGTCCGTTGTGCTTAAGTCTATGCCCGAGACAGGCGGTCAACTACCTTCTGACTTTAGTGCTCAACTCTACACTCTTATGATGAATTTTTTAATAACCTTGATTATTTTGGTTATGATTTATCACGTCTTTGTTTATTATCTTTGGTCTAAGAAGAATAAAGGTCTCTCACGTGGCTATGTTACTGTCTACGCTTGGACGGCCGGTCCTCTCTGTGCACTTTCGGGACTCATTGAACTCCCAAAAAGCCCTCTTAATGGACTGCTATTTCTTGCGATTGGTGCGGCCTACCTATTTGTAGCAATAGGACTTAGTCAGTTTCAGGAGTCTCGCCCAAGTCGGAAAAAAGTGGGGCTATAAAGTTTACTTCTTGAGGCCGAGTCCAATCCGGAAGCTTAGCGTTAAGTCCTAGAAGTTTATTTTGCCCCGCAATAGCAAGTAAGAATGAATCAAAGGCGCGAGGGTTACGAACAAGAAGTTCAAAATCGTGGTCATAGACAAAAATATTTAGGCCTTTTTCGATTTTACGAATAATATCAATTCGAGCATCTAGGCTCAGTTCAATATCCCCCAAAGTATGAAGATCATTTTTTACAATAATCCCAGCTCTTAAAAGACCTATCAAAACAGTTGGACCATTCGCCTCAAATAAACTCAAATATTCAGGGAAGTGGCGCCTTAAGTAGCTAAAGCGTGACTGGACCATAAGAGAAGTAGAGCCAAAGGAATCGAAGCTTAGATTAAAAATCTCAAGAAGCTGATTGTAGTAATGGCTCCATACCCAAAAATCGAGAGCCCTATTCCAATAAGGAATAAAGCCTTTTTTAAGACGCCTCTTAAAAGCTCGAGTCAGCATATAGTTGGTCGCGAGTCTTGAATCAAAGTTACGGTTATAATCGAAAAGGTCCTCTGAGTTCCGGTCCTGTTCATATTTTTTTGGATTTTCTTTTCTAAGCAATTCATCCTGCTCAAGAATCCCTTCCATTTGCCTTCTAACTTCTACAACAGAAGGTTCAGGACAATTGTTACTACCAGGGCAATCAATAAGACAAGTAGCACAAGCAGGCTGACTAAGGGGGAAGTCCAAAACCATTTGTTTTACTTTAAACTTTTCAATCCAGGTACGTATCGCCTCATCTCCAGTAAGACCATCTTCGTCTTTTACTTGGAGTAAAGAGCGTAAAAACCAACGATTATCTTCTTCAAAGTGTTCGATAAGGCAGAAAAAGAACTGATCACGGCGACCACCTTTCATAGAAAGGCCGACGATATTTTCATTTAGAGGTTCAGTATTGTGTTTAATAAACTCTCCTTACCCTTTTATTATAAAGGATTCGGAGGGAAGATGCATTTAAGAAAGAGGCTCTTCGATCTGAAAATCTAAGATTCCCATTCCTGCTTTTTGGACTACTTCTTGCACTAGAGCTTTTTCTTCCTTCTTATGGGTAAGAAGAAAGCAACCACCACCACCGGCACCACAAACTTTTATTCCAATACTTGGTGAATGAGCAATCAATTGAGAGTGAACTTCTGCCATGGACGATGAGAGAATGCCTGGAAAAAGCTCTCTTCGAATGGCGCCTTCTTGAGCGATCAGATCAACAAGTTCAGAATAACTTGAGGCCATGATGGCCTCATAGGCCTTGAAGCTTAACTTCGCTATTTCCTTAAGTCCCTCTCGAGTCGAAGGGACTTTATCAAAAAACATTTTGTAAACTTCCCAATTATTAATTCCACTTAAACGAGTTTGCCCTGAAAAAACGAGAGTCAAACGCTCTTCAAGTTCAGCTTTAAGTTCAATATTATAAAGTTGATCAACTTGAACGCTTCCTGGAGCAGGGTGAAGAGCAAGAATGCCTCCAAACATTGCAGGATAATAATCTTGATAACCCGCAGGCCCAGAATCTAAAATTCTCGCCTCAATTGAATTTACTTCGCGAATTGCTTGTAAAGGATCAAAATCCTCCAACTTGTAATTTTTAATCGCACGGTAAAGAGTGACACCCATGGCAGAAGATCCACCAAGTCCAGCCCCCGCAGGAGAACCTGATTTTAAAAAGACTTTTACTTTAGATCGCAATTCTAAATGGTCTAAAATTTGGCAAACAAAGGCCATTGGTCCGAAGTGATCGCCAGAGAGTTTTTCGGGAGTAAAATCTTTTTTAGAAAAGTAATGAGTAGATTGATAATCTTTAGACTCAATTTCAATGCCTTCTTTATGAGACTCCTCAATCGTGACTTCAGCTTTTAAGGAGGTAGCAACATTAAGTGTAACGACATTATCAAGAATTAAATTAATCGGATTTAGGTCAAGGGTTCCACCTAAAAGATCAACCCTTACTGAGCCTTTACATGTAACGGACACTTAGGCGTCTCCTTCAGGTCTGTAAATTCCTACGTAAGGAAGCTCGCGGTAGCGGCCAGCATAATCAAGTCCATAACCAATCACAAAATGATCTTCAATTTCAAAGGCCAAATAATCGATATCAACCTTATGCTCTAAGCGCGCCGGTTTAAATAGAAAAGAAGCGAGTTTAAGAGATGCTGGCTTTCTATTACCTAAATTCTTTTTTAGAACGGTTAACGTAAGACCGGTATCTACGATATCCTCGACAATAAGAACGTGCTTGCTGCGAATATCACTTTTAATATCTAAATTAATTTTTAATTCACCAGTACTCACTGTTCCATCACCATAAGAAGATGCCGACATAAATTCAAGTGTTACTGGCATAGTCAGATGGCGTACGAGGTCAGCTGTAAACATAAAGGCACCATTGAGAATTCCAATGATATGCAAACTCTTATCAGCGTAGTCTTTATTGATTTCCTGCGCGAGTTCTAGAATTCTACTTTGGATTTTTTCTTGGGAAAGGTAAATATCAATGGCCATAGGTATCCTTAAAGCTAAGTGATAAAAAAGAAAGCAAGACCATAATCAGCACGTTCAATTCCGACCAGAGCTGATAATATGAGAAGGAGCTTATCACTTCACCCATGAAGCCATGGGAAAAGGGTCTACAATAAAGCCGTTGGCCCTGCTCTCAATTCGCCTATACCACTTACGCCTAAGGCGACGTGGAAATTTCTTTTGGATCTAATTCTTTAGTCGAGCCCGATTTTAGCGGAATAGAAAAAGCTAGTAAATCATGATCTTCAGTATGGTCGTCCCAATGAACTCTGCAGCGAGCTTCATATCGGTCACTTTCACCAACTAACACCTGCTGCTCGCATTCTTCTGCATTTTTGCGGTAAGTTTTTGAAGCTGGAGCACCGCAAACAGTACAAATCGCTTGAATTTTGTCGACCCTATCGGCCATACAGAGAAGTTCAGGTAAAGGGCCAAAGGATGATCCCTTATAGTCTTGATCGAGGCCGGCACAAATAACGCGAATTCCTCTTCTCGCTAATTTTTTAATAACGGGAATAATATTTTCATCGAAAAACTGCACCTCATCAATAGCTACCACACGAGTTGAATCATAAAGGTGGCCTAGAATATCTAATGAGTTTGCCACTGGTAAGGCCGTGATAGAGAGGCTTGAGTGGCTAACGACGTCTGTCTCGTGATAACGATCATCAATCGCTGGTTTAAAAATTTGTACTTTTTGTCTGGCAATCTGCGCTCTTCTAACTCGTCTAATGAGTTCCTCTGTTTTGCCTGAAAACATTGGTCCGCAAACGACCTCAACGATACCTGCTGCTAAATGTCCCATGTTGTACCCAACCATGTCTAACTCCTTTAGATATGGCACTTAAAAAATTGTGCTGTGGTTATTATGTGTGTGTAAGAAAATTTTACGAAGGCATTAAAGAATAGGCCAGATACTTTTGGGCCCGCCACTAAGCGTTATTAAGAAAAACAATGAGATAGGTTTTAAAAAATTTCTTACGGCCTAAAAGCCGGTGAGCATCATTCCAATGCTTATGGTCATTAGAAAAAATGAGAAGAGGATCAAAAATAAAGGACATAATATAACGAGAGTGGCCTGCATGACGCTAAAGCCTAAGTTCTTGCGTAATCCACCAAATATATAGACTAAATTTGCCACCCGATGAAGCAGTAATCCAATAATAGGAATAACCAAGAGGGTGTGAGTTGTAAAAGCTTGGCTTACAATATCAAGGCCTATCTTCTCAGCATCGCCTTCTTTTTCAAAAAGACCAGCAAATACCTTAATGATATTTACCCAAAACTTTCCGTAGAGCCAAAAGACTAAAGGGAAAAAGACGACCTTAAGAACAAGAAAGAAAATTGAAGTGAATCCTAAAAGGCTTTGGGAATAACTAATTAAAGTGTTTGGAACAGAAAAAGATTCAAATAAATGCAGACCCATAAACATGCCGATCAAAGAATATACGGCATTGAAAATAACGAATAACCAGGAAACGATAAGGCTTTGTTCAAAGGTAACACCTACATCTTCAGAAAACTGTTTCTCCTCTCTTCGTTCCACGAGTTCAAGTTGACCAGAGTTTTCCACTTCAACATTGTAGGCCCTCTTTGAGCGAAGAAGCTCTTGAGTTTGCCAAGGGTGAAGAAAGCTATGCAGATAATTATTTAATATTTCATTCATAAAAATACTGTTCTTTGACCATAGGGAACTTCGGACTTCCCGTTATTTTATAAACCAAACCATGGCCACTCTCCTTATGGTACAGGAGAATCTCTCCCGAGCGAATCATGAGGAAAAATGGTCCAAAGCCCCAGTCTATAACAAACTGCTTGATATAGCCTTGTTCATAATCCTTACCGGCCACCCAATAATCGGCCTTTCCTGCGAGGAATTTAACCAATTGGCTAAAAGACTGATGAGAAGCCTCAATAGAAGGTGCTGACGCCATAAATTTACCGTCTTCTCGACTAAAGCTTACAATTGTTGATTTCTCTTGAGATGGAAATTTAACCGTAAGAGTTTTTAGCTGATTACGAACTGCGCTTAGGTTCCAAAAATCTTGAACAGGCTTAAAAAATAACCGAGCATATTTCTCTTCAATAAGATACGTTTTCTTATCAAGGCTACTTCTTAGAAAATAGGCTTTTTTATCTCTTTTAGATCGTATTAAAGTAAGTCTGGCCTCTCCTTGAGAAGAGTTAACTGTCATTTCAGCAAGTGGCTCTTTCTCAAAGTCAGCATCTACTTTTTGAGCATATGACTTCCCTTCAAGTTCAACTAATAGCTCTTCAAACTTTCGCATTTCTTTTTCTTCTCCAGCTAAGAAGAAAGGAATCTTTGGGGTGGTCTGAGCATCTGTAAAGTTTAAAGAGAATTTACGATTTCTTCGGCTATCGAGTTCAACCTCTAAGAGGCTCCACTTTTTATTCATCCAATGGCGAAAAATACGATAATCCCTAAAGAACACTTCATCTAAATAGAATAGCGATTGAAATCGCCGGAAACGATGATCTGATCGGTGACCTTCCTTTTTTTCATAGACTGTATCGAGAGGCCCAGAGTCAAAGGCCACAACTTGATTAATCTCATCGCCGTTGATGACTTCCATATAGAAGCTTTGATCAAAGTCTAGCTTTTTACCTAGGATAAAAGTGACCTTACCTTTTTCAAAAAGAAACTCAACTCTTTCGTTTTCTTCAGGAAAGAAGTTTTCTCTTGAGGATTTATTGAGAGAGTCTTTTGGTAAAACTCTTTTCATTTTAATGCCCGATAAAATCGACATAAACCAATCGACCTTTCGCTCATCAACAATCTCGCCAGACAGGAGTAAATATTGTGTTCCCTGTTTACTTATCTTAACGCTGGGGAGGGAGAATCCTTTGAGTTCACCAAGTGCTTGAGGATCAAGAAGAGTTCCTCGTTTTTCAGTCTCATCATAATCCTGACGGTCTTCTAGTTCTTGAAAGAAATAAGTAAAGACGCCCAAACTTAATGCTACGAAGAAAAGGATTAGATTTTTCTTCAAAGTTTTTGTCTCCTCTTATAGAGAACAAAAGCTATGATCGCCAAAGCAAGGGGACAAAAGATCACCGTAAAGTAAAAAATAATTCCAATTTGATGTTTGTTCATAAAGATTGGCCGATCTTCAATAACGGGCGTGTTAAAGGCTATTAACCTTTCCTCCCCCGCCAACCAATTAAGAGAGTTTAGAAAGAGAATGAAGTTTTTGGGAAACTTTCGGTAAGTGTTTATAACAAAGGTAGAGTTGCCAAAAACTAATAGTTTTTTATTTTCTTCTTCAAACGCAGCAATATAACCAAGCGGTCCCTTATGATCAAATCCTTCTGTGTAGGTCATGTCCATGGCCAAAAGTTCTTCGCGATTTGTTTCACCCCAAGCTGCTGGAAATTGATTCGAAAGTCCCAAAAGTGTCCAACCTGTACTTTCTGTTTCCAATTGGACAGAACTTGTTAAAGGAAGAAAGACACTTCCATCAAAACCTTTTGTGATTGGATGATTTGAATCAAATTTGTGGATAACGGGTACAGTTCCTTTTGATCCATTGGCGTGTTTAATGCGGTCAATGACCAAGTCATTCGACAATATCGCACCGTAACCTCTCAATAAATCCATCAGCTCTACTTGGCCCTTACTATTGAAATCGGGATCAAGGGCGAGCATTAAACGGCCCCCTTTTTCAATAAAAGACTTTAGAGCATTGATCTCATTTGGGAAGAAGCCTTCCTTTGGTCCCCATACAACAAGAACATTGGCATCCTCTGGGATCTGACTAGATTCCCGCAGATTAAGCTGACGAAGAGAATAGGTATTAGACTTTAAAAGCTTCGCGAGCTGACTGCCACCTTCATTTTCATTAGAAGTAATATCAATTTCACCATGACCTACAGAGAAATAAATCGTTGGATCAGTTTTTCTGGTTATCTTTATAAGAGCATTTGTTACAGAAAGCTCGGACAGCTCCGAGATAACCCTCTTCCTTTCTCCGAAAGAGATTTCAAGAGAAGGTACTTTTGTTACACCAGATTCTCTAACCTTTTGAGGAGATAGTTCTGCATCGACAAACCCTATTTTAATATCATTTTTTTTAAGACGATAAAGTTCCGCCAAGGAGCGTATCAACTCATAATCTTTTTTAAGTGAAAAAATAGTAAATTGAACCTCTCCCTCGACTTCTTTAAGGAGTTGAGCGGTTTGATCAGTAAGAGAATTTCTTTTATTTTTGGTTACATCCCAAACGACGGCGTTTTTATAGGCAAGAAAATTAACAAAACCTAAAATCACAAATAAGAGAAAAGCAGAAACAATCGCACCAGCGAAGTTTTTAAAATAAAGACTCTTATAAAATTGAGCGAAGGACTTACGGTTTGAGAGAATCAAGCCAGTGGTCAACACTAATCCGGCGAGAGTCGAAAATAGGTTTAAGGTAACTTCTCCCGGGATACTAATCCAAAGACCAATCACAACGAGATATAATAAAAAGTTTAAAATTCCAAAAAGTGTTATCAACCAACTTTTCATGACCTACCATCTCCTCGAATCAAGCGACAAATGAGTTAGATAGGTAAAGAAGCCTATAAAGGAAAACATATAAACAATATTAAAACTGCGAATACCTCCGCGAACAAAACTTTCAAAATGGAAAGGAATGGCGAGGTACTGAAAGAGCTGGGCCATTAAAATATTATTGGTAGCATTACCCGTTAGTGAAAAAAGCATCAGGCTCAAAAGGATACAAAACCCAAGTAATGCGGAGACGACAAGATTTTCAGTAAGACTACTCGCGAAACAACCAACGCTTATATAACAGAGAATAGAAAGTAGTACGCCGACATACGACGAGATCACAACTGACCAATGGCTATAACCACTCATCGCCAAAACGATTGGAAAGACAATCGTCAAAAGAACCATAAAAGCGGATGTTAAGAAGTTAGCAATAATTTTAGAGAGGATAATTTGAAAATGGCTTAGCCTAGAAGTGAGAAGCAGCTCCAGAGTATGAAGTTTTCTTTCTTCAGCAAAACTTCTCATTGTTAAGATGGGCGCTAAGAATAAAAAGATAAAGTTCATATTACCAAAAATAGGCAAGAGAATGGACTGTGTTAATGTTTGATCGGTTAGTTCTTTTGATGCGATCAGATAATTAAAGAAGAGCCACCCCATTAATATACAAAAAAGTGCCGAAAGAATATAAACCATTGGCGAAAGAAAGTTATCTTTAAGCTCTTTCTTACTCAGTAGATAAATGCCTTTTGAGAAACTAATCACGTACGATCTCCCTGAACACTTCCTCGAGTTCCATCTTTCTTTCCCTGAACTCAAGTAAATTGCCCCTAGTTGCAATTAACTCTGATAAGGATGAACGATAGTCCTCCTGACCTTGAATACGTATGCGTAAGAGGCTTCCCTCTGAATGCTCAAGAATATCAAATCCTTGAATATAATCTTTTGCTAAAAGTTCCTTTTTTAAATCTTCCCCAACACTTCTTACTACAGCTTCATAAGTCTTGAATGTGGAGAACTCACTTTGAATAGTGACAAGGGGACCTGTCCTCAAGATTTTGCCTTGATCAATGATAGTAATTTCATCACAAATCCTGGCCACTTCATGTAGCTGATGGGTACTTAATAAAATGGTATGTTCTTTTTTTAACTCTTCAATCAACTGCCTAACATCTGCAATTGCATTTGGATCAAGACCAATCGTTGGTTCATCCAAAATTATAATATCTGCACCATAAACTAAGGCTTGAGCCATAGCGACTCTTTGCTTAAATCCTTTTGAAAGATTACCTATCAGACGGTTTTTTACTTCCTGGAGCTTACAGCGAGTTAGGATATTCTCCATGAGATCTTTTCGATCTCCCTTGGCCTCTGATGGATCCCAATTAATCGCTTGGCAAAACTCAAGATAGTCACCGACTTTCATGCCGTTATATAAAGGTGGCTGCTCAGGAAGAAGGCCTATTTTAGTACTAACGAAGGCGCCATTTTTTGAAACATCTTGTCCGTCAACTTCAACTAAACCTGAGGTTGCCGGAATTAGGCCTGCGATAATTTTCATTGTCGTTGATTTACCAGCTCCATTTGGTCCAATAAATCCATGAACTGTCCCTTTCCTCACTTGAAGATCGATATTGTCCAAGGCCGTTACACCGGGATAGACCTTAGAAACTCCTTTCAAATTGATGGCCAAATTCATCTGGCATCATCTCCTTTTACGCGATATTCAAATAACACCCAAATAGTAACAAAAAGTTTCTAAATTGTTAAAATTCCTACAGACTCAATCAGCTCTTCCGATAAGAAAAAATATGAGAATGATAAATCTTTTCAAATCCTTGACCGAAAAGGCCAAGAATATAATCATTACAACACACATCCAGCCGGATGCGGACGGTATTGGTTCAGAAATTGCTCTTTGTTTGGCCCTTAAAGAAATTGGAAAGAATGCAATTTGCGTAAATGAAGAACCTTTACTTGATCGTTATCGTTATCTTGATCCAATCGATTGTGTCATCTCTTATGATGATTATGTTTTGAGACGCGAATCCGGTCCAAAGGAGGCAATTGATCTCTTTATAGTCGCGGACACTAATACACTATCCCGCATTGGTAACAATCTACAAGGTCTAGTTCCCAACGCGAAGAACCTACTTTTTATTGATCACCATCCTGCACCCAAAGAGCTTGCAGCTATTCATTGTATTGATACGAATATGGCGGCAACTGGTGAACTTGTGGGGAATTTAATTGAATCCCTCGGTGTCTCATTCACAAAAGAGATGGCCTACCCTCTTTATACATCGATATTAATTGATACCAGTAGTTTTCGTTACCCTACTGTTACAGGAAATACTCATCGTTTAATCGCTAAACTCATGGATACCGGTGTAGAGCCTCCCGAAGCCTATAATAAAATCTACGGTACTAAGAAAATAACTTATATGCAGATGTTGGGAGTTGTCCTTTCAAGTGCTCAATCAACTAAGGATGGCCGAGTTGCCTGGCTTAGTCTTACAGAAGAGAGTTTAGAAAAGTTTGACGTGGATACAGAAGATACCCATGGCCTCGTTAACCATCTTCTTATTCTCGATAATATTAAGGTTGCCTGTATGTTCCGCCAAGTCGGTTCTATGGTAAAGATCAGCTTTCGCTCGGCAGGTGATATCGATGTTGGAGTTATGGCCCAGGCACTAGGCGGAGGGGGTCACGATCACTCTGCAGCCACTCTGATAGAAGGTGAAATCGAAGACGTTATTAAAGATACAGTGATAAAACTAGAACTTATGCTTGATGATGAATAACTTAATTCCCTAAGATCTTTCTTAAAACCTCTTGTTCCTTACCATTAAAGTTAACAGCACCAGAATTTAGCATAGATTTAAGCTTTTCCGTGGTCATTGGATTATTGGGATTATTCCTTTTAACATCCCCGACACTATCTTCTTCACCCAAGAAGCCCACACCAAACTTTTGACCAGTGGGGTTCATTTTTCTTTTGAACTCTCCACCTTTCGCTTTCTTCAGCTTTTCTAAAATCTCTTGACGAGAAACGTATGGCTTCTCGTCACTACTTCTTTTGATCATGCCATTTTCATCAAGTGGCAGATCCTTTTTGGCAGATCGAGGCGCTTTGCTAAAGGTTTTTGATGTACTTTGGAATGTGGTGAATAATCTAAGATTGTCCATGTATTAAGGATAACAAAAATCCCCCGCGAGCCCTCTTAAAAGGCAATTATGGCCCCTTGCCAATTAAGTTGGGCAATTTTGAAGATATAAAAAGAGTTAGGATTTTAGAAATAGAAATTAAATTCTTAGTACCTACTTAGCCTAAATAGTGAAATATAAGCACTCTCTTTAATTTATCTCATCATTTACTAAAGTTTCGGCAAGAATTACCGATTTTTTAATTGACCCTAAAATTGATTTTGATAGGCTTAGGCAGCAGCAATGCCCGACTAAAACTATCGGAGAATTTTTTTTTAACTTAACAAATTTTTTGATTGAGACTTTTTGTAGAACGTTTTTTCAATGTGTCCGTAAGCTGAAAAAAAAACTCGATCGTCAAAAGAAACGACGTTTCTTTTGAGAGAAAAACATGAACGATGTAAAAGTTTCGAAAACTAGAAATCTGCTGTTATCAGCACTCATCCTTGTAGCTGCGGCGTTTGGGACGTCTTGTGGTGAAGGGCAATCTCAACTAGCTATCCCTGGTGTTCAAGGACCAAATCTAACACTACAACAAGATCAAATCCTCATTACTATGGTATTTGAAAACCTTCAATTAGAAGGTGGTTTTCGGTACAACATTCCAGAGTACACGAATTCCTACATTGCTATCGAGCCTGATCTTCAGACTACCGGTACGTTGATGTCTATTAATGTTTCTTTACAAGATGTTTTCAATGGAGATCTTCAACTTCTTCCTCCTCAATCACTACCTGGTGGAAGAAACCTACCTGGAGTATCAACAGGTCGTTTACCAGCTGTTGCCTTCTCTATTCCTAAATGGAAGAACATGGCCTTCTACTTAGGTCCTAAGTTCTTTGGAGTTTTTATTCCAGTTAAACTTGATATTGGGACAAACAACATTGTTACTGCCCGTTATTACTCTGGAAAAGTTAGAGCCGGTAACATCTCTCTAGTTGGAGCAGATGAAAATGGTGAAAACTCAGGTTTCGTTCTTCTTCTTGATCTTTCAAGCTCAGTTAAAAGAAGGCTTAAAAAAGTTGCTAATAAGTACGACTAGATCATCGCAATCAAAATGTGATTGAATTGTTGGGGGGCTTCTACGGAAGCCCCTTTTTTATTTCTTTTTACTCTTTCGAAAATCACTCTCTCTTAAGATAGTAATCTGCCATTTATGTTGAGTTGAACGATCGTTATGAAGCTTTATAACTACAGGGATCGATTTTTTCTCAAGATCATTAATTACATAGAAGGTGTCACCAAGCACAGAAACAATATTCCATAACCCCTTATGCGCTTCTTGATCGATGAGTAGTTTTATAAAAAGTAAACGTACCGGTTGTTGTTTACTTCCCAGCTTATCGTACTTTTTTAAATCTTTAAGTGCCGAGCGAGTTTGAAAGTCTTTTAGAGGTGTTGCAATTGCGTCTAATACTTGGCTAGAGAATGTAAATTCATCTTGAAAAGCACCCATATTCACATTAGAAGTTTTTAGTTTTTCCTTAATGAGCCTTAAGCGTGCCACCTCAAATTGTGAAGGTATTATTACCGGCTCTGGAGTTGGAGTTGCAGTCGGCACAGGAGTCGGCGTTGGCGTCGCAACTGGTGTTGCCACCGGCGTGATTTTAGCCAGCACAGTAGGAACAGCTGTCGGAATTGGTGTTGGAGCCGGGGTTGGGGTCGGAGTGGGCGTTACAAAAAGAAATTCACTAAGTCCTCTATCATCAAACTCTTTTAAAGCACCTGGCAGAAAGATCTCTCCCTGAGCATACTTCCTATTTTCCATTTCAATTTGCTGTTTCATATAGATAAAGACTTCATTCAGCCAAGAGTATTGAGTTTCTCTCGACTCAAATAGCTTGGCATATCTTTTTAAGCAAGACTCTGCGAAGCCGCCTTCATTAATGACTCTCATGACATTTGATTTAATTAATAATTCTCTAGGAATTCCAGTTACAGAAATCCCATAAATCATATCTTCTTCTGAACAAAATGTTTTAATGAGCTCTTTATCTTTCTTACAAGAATAAGCTAATGCTTTTTTTACATTTTTGAGCGACATATTGGGACATTTCTCTTTATCCAAACAAAAGTTTTTTAGACGATGATCCACAATGTTTTGAATATCATTATTAACTAATAACTTTTTCTTTTGGTCTAAGTATTGTTTGATTTCGCTTCCCTTAAGCTGTTTATTTTTTAAAGGATCATAATTTAAGAGGTAACGATATTTAGTCCTTCTTACGAAGTTTTTCATATCTTGCCCTTCGGGGCTACATTGACCAAACACTTCTTTCCAATCGAGATCACAAGTCTGACCATCAATACCTATTTGATAAGAAAGAATGGCATGCTCCTTCAGGGACTCAAATAAATAGGATATAGAAATAAGACGAAAGAGGTAACGAATGTATTCAATATTTTCGTTTAGAAAGAAGTTGGGACAGCTACTCATCCCAGGAAGCTCATTAAACCAACTCTCTTTTAATTCATTAACTTGAGGTGATACCAGGTTATAGAAAAGCTCGTTCTCAAATAAGTCATCAAGAAATGTTTGTGTGGCGAGATGTTCTTTAAAAATAATCGAAGGGTCTAAGGGACCACGGTATTGGTCAAAGTCTTTTTCACCCAAAAAAACTTCATCATAGTATTTATTAGAAGTAGAGACTTTCTCTGAAGCATGTGAGTAAGTGGCGAACATTAAACTAGAAAAAAGGACTGACGCAATGACAGTCCTTAGAATCAAATGCTGAATTTTCATTTTAGCTGCGGGCAACTTAGCCTCTTTATTTCTACTTTAATTAATGTACTAAAAATAAGCTTAGCTCAGGTACATAAGTAATTATAACTAAAGCGAAAAGCATTAAGATCAAAAAGGGAAATGATGCCCGGTAAAGTTCTGTTATTGGCTTCTTAAAGCGAAAACTACTGATGAATAGGTTAATTCCGACGGGAGGAGTAATATAGCCGATTTCCAAATTTGTAAGAAAGATAATGGCCAAATGAATAGGATCTACCCCAAACTCAGCAGCGATTGGTGTAATCAATGGCACCACCACAATGATGGCACTAAATATATCCATCAAGGAGCCAACAATTAATAAGAAGATATTTAAGAAAAGTAGAAAGCTGTATTTATTAGTCAGGTACTCCTGCATGAACGCCAAAATTTTCATTGGCACTTCTTCATCAACCAGCCAATTTGTAAAACCAAGAGCACAGGAGAGAATCAATAGAATCCCGCCGACGAGGCTCATTGAATCTTTGATCACTCTTGGAATATCTTTAAAAAGAGAAAGGTCTCGATAAATAAAAACTTCAATAATTAAAATATAAAAAGCTGTTACGGCCGCAGCTTCTGTTGTTGTGGTCTTTCCACTATAAATGCCATAAAGAACACCTACAGGAAGAAGAACTTCCCACCAGCACCCCTTAAAGCTCTCCCACAACTCTTTGGCAACAAAGGGAGTGCGACCTAACTGTGCAGATCCCTTTTTAATAGCATAGAGAGACAAAATAACAATGAGAAGAATACCTGGTAAAATACCCGCTAAAAATAATTTTTCAATATCAACATTTGTCACTAACCCATAGAGAATAATGGGAAGTGAGGGAGGGAAGAGAAGTCCCAAAGATCCGGATGTTGTAATTAGACCTAGAGAGAACTTCTCACTATATCCTTCATTATTTAGTATCGGATAAAGAAGGCCACCAAGGGCAATAATGGTAACACCTGAGGCGCCCGTAAATGCTGTAAAAAAGGCGCAAATGACTAGGGAGACGATCGCCACCCCACCAGGTAGCCAACCGAGAGAGGCCTCAGCAAAACGCAATAAGCGTTTAGGTGATCCCGACTCCGCCATCATATAACCAGCAAAGGTAAATAAAGGGATTGTTAAAATACTTGCCTGTGATGAAATTTTATTAACCTCAATAGCGACGGCCACCAAAGGAATATCGGACAAGTGAAAGCCCACCATGGCCGCGAGGGCCATAACGATAAAAAGAGGCGTTCCTAAAAGGGCAAGAACACCAATCGCCGGGATAAGTAAAAGCTCCATTACTCCCCCTCACCTTCATCATTTTCAATTTTAAATTGATATTTCTCAGAAAAAGACAGTACAAAGTTATTAAAAAATCTATAGCAAATTAAACCAAAGCCAATCGGAATAATAGATGCCAGATACTTCGCATGAATCCCGATAAAAACGTCGGCCCGTCCATACTTGGCCTCTTCAGCAACAAAATCAATACAGGCCTTTGTTAAGTAGATAAGAACGACGAAAGAAATAATATCAATAATTCGACCGACCCACCGATGGGCCTTCCACATTTTTTTAGTTTCAAAATATTTACCAATAAGATCGATGCCAATGTGAGTTCTTTTCCCCGTCGCAATAGTTCCTCCTAAAAAGGCAGAAATAAAGACAAGGTAACGGACAGCTGGTTCAAACCAAAGGACGTGAGAATCAAACCATCTCAAGACAATATTTGAGACAGTCATCAAAAGCATTCCTAAGACACAGAATACTAGTACTCCAGTCGTGATTTTTTCAACCGCTTTATCTAAAGAGTAGATCACCTTAAAAAACAAAACGCCTCCTTGCGTTTCCTATTTATAAAGTAGCTTTTAGCTTCTTCAGCGCATCATCACTGAAAAGTTTACCTTTAAGCTTTGTCATAATTTCTTGCTTGAGTTTTTTTGCCGTTTCTTCATCGGCCTTAGGAAACTTTAAAAACTCGACACCATTGGCCTGGATCGACTTAAGCGCATCGACGTTGTCCGCAATATTAGAGGCATTAACTTTCGCCATATAAACCTTCGCCACTTCTTTAACGATTTTTTGATTGGCAGCAGAGATAGTGCTCCATGCTTTTTGGCTAATAAGAAAAGACCCTAAAGAAAAAGCGATAGGGAAATCAACGAGATATTTAACCTTTGAACTCCACTGAAGCGCAATAATTGGCATTGCTGGTGCATAAGCTGCTTCAATAACTCCTGTAGAGAGAGAAGAGAGAACATCAGGAAGAGGCAGAGGAACAGAGATTAGCTTCATCTTTTCAATCATCGCCTCAACGATTCTATCTCCTTCCCATGACCAAATTTTCACGCCTTTTAAGGCCGCAAGGTTTTCCGTTTTCGTTTGAGAGACAAAATATACGAGACCAATTTCAAAGAACCCGAGGTTTTGAAAGCCTTCTTTATTAAGACCTTTATTAAAATAGGGCGTTAATTTTTCAACTGAACTCCAGGCTTTTGCACGATCATTGCCAAATAAGAAAGGTATCTCAACCACACGCGTGTCACCGTGGATATCCCCGAGGGTTTTTCCTGTAAAGATGCCCCCTTGTAGCTGATTGATTCGTACTTTTCGAAGCACATCAATCTCATCTCCTTGAGCTCCACCAAAGTAAAACTTAAATTTCACTTCTCCGTTAGTTTTAGTTTTAATTTCTTTCCCCATACTCTTCATGTGCTTGGCCCAATTGGTCCCCTCAGGTGCGAGAACACCAACCTTAATGCGGGAGGCAGCTTGTGTACCCAGAGAAAAAATAAGAGAGAGAAAAATAATAGCTACAAAATTTCTTTTCATTCAAAACACCTTAACAATTAAAAAATTTCTTTTTCATATTTTCTGATTATTTGGAAACGCTTTATTGCAATCGCTTGATATAAACGAAGTCTACGGTTTGTAAAAGCTTCATCTTTTTTACCCATTGGATTCCAGTTTAACTCTTCTTTTAAAAGGTTTTCATATCTAACCAGGTCTTTCTTTTGGCGGTTATAAACATCTTGGTCGTATTGCGGTAAGGCAAAATACTCAACGTAGGCGACTCTGGCCAACCAATTGTGCGGGTTCTCTTTGATCATTTTAAGGAAGATTTCCTTACCTTTTTCTGGGTTACCACCAAGCATGGCAGGTCTTCCCGCTTCATATGAACCGTAAAAGATTTGGCACATTCCATGACCAATTTCGGGGTTTAATTCACAAACCCAATCAAACATCGATTTTACTAAAGGAAGGTGGCTAATCAGTTGAATATTTTCTCTTTGAAGATTGATTAAAGAACCCAGTGATTGGGCGGTAAAAAGGATGGCCTCTTGGGAGACCATATTACCAGAGAGCTGACTCTCTAGTAATCCAGAAATTCCTCTCTTATCTTTCATTGCCACTTTTAAATCGTTAAAAGATAAGTCGTTTACTTTTAAAAACTGAAGGCCATATTCAAAGGCCTTTGTGTAATAAGCTATGGCCTGGTATTTGTGATAGAAATTGTCGTTTTCCGCTAGTTTATCTTCAAGGTAGAGAGTTTCTTCAACACCAAAAGCATAGCCTGCATTTCCCTTAATCGCTGCGACCAACAGGTTCTCATCCTCTGGTCTTACTGCGAGTAGGCCATCAATGAGAGTCAGGTTAGCGGGGGTACCATTTTTAAAAGCCTCCCAATTTCCCTCAGCCTCGATACCGGCCATAGAGTCCATAAAAAGAGGTGCAGCTGTTTTCAAGGCCACGGACCTAATAGAGGAGCAGCCTGAGAGGAGTAAAAAACAAGAAATTATGCCAATATTTTTCAACATAAGAGGAACCTAATTCGAAATTTAAGCAAATAACTCTTCTAGATTGCCCTAGATTTCAGGTATTTACAATTCTTTGGGCACCCTAGGCGAGGTTTGCCTGCCCCCTAACTGGCCAATTAATCAATATGTGCTATAGTGAAAATAACTACCTGCGAAATCTGTTAAGTTTCGATACGTTACGTCCGAAAAGACGAGTAACAACATCAGGTAAATTAATGATAGGAGGTCCTATTGAAATTAGCCTTACTTCAAGAGGCCAATTCTTAGACTGTATTCCTTAAGAGCACCTTAAATGTGGGTTGTTCGCCTCTTTAAAGAGATGGGAATTTAGTCGGTGAAATGGCCATCAACTAACCCAAACTTTAAGGAGATTATCATGAATAACTTGAACAATAAGTCCAAACAAACAGCCACCTCACTCGATAAAACAAAAGTCCAGATTGGAGGACGTGTTATTGAAGTGAAGCTAAAAGACAACTCTCTTTCACCTGCTGCCAAACTAAGCTCTCGTCCAGTAAGGTCACTCTTTAAAACAAAGAGTTTAACGAAGCCGTTTGCAACAGCTAAAAAATAATTTTTGATTTAAATTCATTTAAAAAGAGAAACCGGCCTTAGCGTCGGTTTCTTTTATTGAAGCTATCTTGAAGGCTTTTCACTGCATTCTCTCTCGCAGACTCTAATTCTTTAATTCGCTCTCCATGAAGATATTCGAGATATCTTTTTCTAGCGACATACATATTGTTGATAAATGTTAACTGAAGGGCCTTTAGCTCTCTGAAGCAAAGCTTTCGTTCTTCAGGTTTAAGTTTAAGGGGCTTATTCTCTTTTTCATTCTGGGAAACACCGTTAAGGATAACCGTCGAAAACTCTCCCTCACAAACCCGTTTTTTTTGATCAAAGTATTTTTCAAGGTCAGAACGGTAGTTATCAATCTCTTTAAAGTATTTAGTTGGACCCAAATCTTTTAGCTCTTTTAGAGAAGAATGAACTTTCTTGGTGTAATCAAAAATATTTCCTTCGTCAGTTGGCCCTTCACCATTCGCTGTAAAGAGTAAGAAAAAAGAAAATAGAAAGAGATACTTCAACATCTAAAACGATCCCGCCAATTAGTCTCATCAGGGCCACAACCCAAGAAATCTTTCAATTGGCCAATAAACTCATTTAAAGGAAATCCAACCACATTTGAATACGAGCCCTCGATGGCTTCAACAAATGTCAGTCCCTTTCCTTGAATGCCGTAAGCACCAGCTTTATCCATAGACTCCCCACTATTCAAATAGGGCTCAAGAATATCTTCACCAATGTCTGCAAACTTTACTTTTGTAACGACAGCAAAGCTTTTAGAAACAGCATCGTTATTAATCATGCCCTTTAAATAAACAGAAGTCACAACCTTGTGCCAATTACCTGAGAGCTCCTGTAACATCATTCTTGCATCATCAACAGAGCTAGGCTTTCCATAAATTTTTCCCCTGAGCTCAACAAGAGTATCAGAGGCCACGATTAAAGGGTTTAAGACTTCAACATCTATAAGGACATCCCAAACGCTCTCTCCCTTTAGCTTGGCAATATCTAATGCCACTTCAACAGGGTCCGTAGCATCAGAAACCTCTTCCACGTCTGAACCTTGAATAGTAAAGGGAATATCAACCCAGCCTAAAAGCTCTTTTCGTCGTGGACTGTTAGAAGCAAGAATCAAAGAATATTTACTGTTTAATGCCATGGATTTTTTTCCAAAAAGGTTTACGTTCAGAATTTAGAGAACTTCCTTTTCCTGAAAGTATATTAACCCCTTCACGATAATTGTAGAAGTCCCCAATGGCCCGGCGATAATAATTTTGACTATACTCTGAAAAAGACCACTTTTCTCCGCGTCGCTCAAGCCTTTTCTTAAATTGCTCAGAAACAACTAAATTATTCGTCTCAATTCTTCTTGTGTATTCGTGTAAAAACTTAAGGCGTAGGTTCAAATCAGAGCCTTCTTTATCTTTGGCACCCCATAAGCGGTAACCATGACCTTCGGCCAACTGCCTCTCACCCATCTTCTGATGAGCAAATCCAGAATATTTCTTATAAAAAATCTCTCGAGCAATTAAAATGGTGGGAATATTTCTTGTTACAAATTCCCCCATACCAAAAGGACCAATATCCTTCAAAGGACTTATACTCCTTCCTTTCGCGCCAACTTCATACCATTGACCAACCTCAGCTTCACTCGTTTCCTTATTATTATAACCTCTGAAGTAAAAGGTCCCAGGTTTATGACTCTCTTCTCCTATAAGCCCTGCCTGTTTATGAGAGCGCAGTTTAAAATAACTTTTATTCCCAGGTAAGACGATAAACTCGGCAATCATCTGTGACCCCTGAATTGTTCCATTGGGCATCACTAAAAAGAACTCGGTTGGCTTCATCTCCTCGCGCTTGTTCTCCTCAATAAGTTCATTCAAACGCTTATACTTTCCAAAATGATCTAAGGTTTTTTCAAGATAACCAAATAGATTCTCTTCATCTAATTTGAGACCCGGGTCTTTAGGGTTTGCCTCTAAAAAAGAGAGAGGTAAAAAGAGAGAATCTGTCTCTTTGAAATTTAAAGGTTTAAACTTCCTTTGATTTCTCCCCCAAAGAAGAATGTTTCCAGCATTCAGGCGTGTGAAAATAAAATTTTCTTTCATGCCAATATTAATTTCTTTTAACGTAATTGAACCATTGGGACTCATACGAACTAAGGTTCCATCCAAAAAATAGGCCCATAAGTAAGAGTCTTCCAACGTTTGAAGCTCATCGCCTTCTCTCAATGTCGAGAGGTAATCAACTTTCGAATAACCAACCCCTCGGTAGAGTCGACAATTACCGACACATTCAATGACATAGCCCACTTTTTCCATCAGCCTACGTTCTTGAAGGTTACGACGCCAGCGAGGCTCGCTCTCCTTTACTTTCAAATCCACTTTCCATCTTTCGATATTAAGAAACCTCTTTTCATCGAGCTCCTCCCAATCAACTAAGGAAGCCTTTTCGCCCTTATACTGGACATCGGCTTGCTTTAGGAGCTGTTGATCTGGGCTTACAAAAATCCTCACCTTTTGCTCATCAGACTTTTCAGTGACTGCTTCTCCTTGGGCAAAAGCACCAATGAGGTTAAGTAAAAAGAGAAAAACAATAATAATTTTCATGACTTACTAATCGGTAAATGAGTATTGAGGCTTGGCCAAAGGAGCATCGAACCAATGTCCCGAGAAAATTTTGCCGAAAAATAAGCTCAAACCAATAGAATTAAGGGCTTAGGGGTTACAATCCTCGCCAAAAGAGCAACTCTTTGCTAAACTGCAGCGATTTAAAAGAATAGAAGCCATTTGAGGAGAAATCGTGAGCGATTCAAGTAAGCAAACCACCAGTGATGCCTTTTCTTTTGTGGATGCTGAGCACGAAATTCTAAAATTTTGGAACGAAAATAAGACCTTTAAAAAGTCTCTTGAAAAAACAAAAGATGGCGCCCCTTATATTTTCTATGATGGGCCTCCTTTTGCAACCGGACTTCCTCACCACGGTCACCTCGTTGGCGGTGTCTTGAAAGACGCTGTTCCTCGCTATTGGACCATGAAAGGTCGCTATGTAGAGAGACGATTTGGTTGGGACTGTCATGGCCTTCCCGTTGAACACGAAATTGATAAAAAGTTAGGCATGTCTGCTCAAGACGCCGTAAAAAAAATAGGCGTTGCCGGTTACAACCAAGAGTGTCGCAGCATTGTTTCTCGCTATACAAAAGAATGGGAAAAAACAGTAAACCGTATTGGTCGTTGGGTTGATTTTGAAAATGATTACAAAACTATGGATACAGATTTTATGGAATCTGTATGGTGGGTTTTCAAGCAACTTTGGGATAAGGACCTCATATATCAAGGAACCCGAGTTGTTCCCTTTTCAACGGCCCTTGGAACTGTCCTTTCAAACTTTGAAGCCGGCCAAAACTATCAAGATGTTCAAGACCCAGCGATTACAGTTCTCTTTAAAGCAAAAGATGAAGATGCTTACTTCTCTGCTTGGACCACAACTCCTTGGACACTGCCATCAAACCTCGGACTTTGCGCAGGTGCAGATATTGATTACGTCCTTCTTAAAGATGAAGACCTTGGCAAAAATATTTATATGGCGAAGGCCCTAGTCTCTAGCTACGAAAAGAAGAGGAACTTCACAATCCTTAAGGAGCTAAAGGGAAGTGAACTTAAGGGTCGTCGTTATGAGCCTATTTTTCCTTACTTTGCTCATCTAGAAAAAGATGGTGCCTTCCAAATTCTTAATGATGACTATGTTAGTACAGATTCAGGAACAGGCATTGTTCACACCGCTCCTGGTTTTGGTGAAGATGATAATAGAATCATGAAAGAAGCTGGACTCGGTGAAGTTCTAGTTTGCCCAGTGGACGATGCTGGTCGCTTCACAAAAGAGATTACCGATTACGAGGGCAAACACGTAAAAGAAGCTGATAAGCAGATCATCAAGGACCTAAAAGAGAAAGGTAATCTTTTTGAGCAAACAGTTTACGTGCATTCCTATCCCTTTTGCTACCGCTCTGATACCCCACTCATCTATAAGGCCATCCCTTCTTGGTATGTCAGAGTTGAAAAAATAAAAGACATGCTTTTAGAGTCAAATCAGCAAATCAATTGGGTTCCAGGGCATATCAAAGATGGTCGTTTTGGAAAATGGCTTGAAGGTGCTCGAGATTGGTCTATTTCAAGAAACCGTGTCTGGGGGACTCCACTCCCAGTATGGCACAACACCGAAGAAGATAAATTTATCTGTGTTGGGTCTATTGAAGAACTTAAGAACCATAGTGGGATCGAACTAGACGATCTTCACCGTGAATTCGTTGACCCAATTGAATTTACTGTCAAAGGTGAAAAAGGCTCATACAAGAGAATCACTGAAGTTCTTGATTGCTGGTTTGAGTCCGGCTCAATGCCATATGCACAACTTCATTACCCTTTTGAAAACAAAGAGCTCTTTGAAAAAGGATTTCCTGCCGAGTTTATTGCCGAAGGCCTCGATCAAACTCGTGGTTGGTTTTATACCTTAACAATTTTGGCCACTGCACTCTATGGAAAGCCTGCGTTTAAAAATGTCATCGTCAACGGTATTGTTATGGCGGAAGATGGCAAGAAAATGTCAAAACGCTTAAGAAACTACACTGCTCCAGATGACCTTATGGAAGAATATGGCGCTGATGCTATGAGGCTCTATCTCATCAACTCCGGCCTTGTGCGTGCAGAAGAAATGCGATTTTCCGATAGCGGCGTTAAGGACATGGTTAGAAGGGCGCTTCTTCCATGGTTCAATTCTCATAAGTTTTTTACCACCTATGCCAATATTGATAATTGGAATAATAAAGAACATCGCAAGACTTCAGATAATATTACAGACAATTGGATTCTATCCAATTTGCAAACTCTTAAGAAAAATATTGCAACTGAGATGGAAGGTTATCGCCTTTACAATGTTGTACCGGCCCTCTTCTCCTTTATTGAAGACTTAACCAACTGGTACATTCGTCTCAATAGAACTCGCTTTTGGGGAGACGGCCTCAACGATGATAAGTGTGCCGCTTATTCAACTCTTTACACTTGTTTACTTGAAGTTTCTCAAGCGATGGCCCCTTTTGCGCCTTTTCTTAGTGAGCATATCTACCAAGAGCTCCTCGAATTTTCGGATAAATCCCAGAATCCAGAATCTATTCACCTTTGTGACTATCCTATGGCACAAGAGGAAATGATTCGACCAAAGCTTGAACAAGCCGTGGATCGTATGCAACAACTTATTCTTCTTGGTCGTCAAAAAAGGACTGAAGAAAAAATCAAAGTGAAAACTCCTCTTTCACGATTAACAGTCATTCACCAAGACCAAGAATTATTGGATGAAATTAAAAAACTTGAAGTGTACATAAAGGCAGAGCTCAATGTGAAAAATGTTGAGTACGACACTCAAGAGGACAAATTCATCAACCTATACGCAAAACCGAATTTACCAGTATTAGGAAAAAGATTTGGAAAGCGAATGGGTCAGTTTATGAAGCTTATAAAAGCTGTGAGTAATGAACAATTACAACAGCTAGAAGAAAAAGGTGAGCTAATTCTTGATGGTGAAAAGTTTATGCCAGATGACTTCCTTATTTTTAGAGAAGCAAAAGAAGGCACACAGGCCTTAAGTAATCGCTTTATCAGTATCGACCTAGATTGCCAGCTCACAGATGAATTGGTGGATGAAGGCCTTGCCCGTGAATGTATTAACCGCATCCAAAGAACTAGAAAAGAGCTTGGCTTTAACGTTGAAGATAGAATCAAAATTACTTTCACGAGTGAGTCTCAACGTCTAAAAGGGGCCATCTTAAAGCACAAAGATTACATATGTGGCGAAACATTGGCGCTTAGCCTCTCAGAAGACAGCGCAAATAAGAACGGTCAGTCTTTTTCTATTGATGAGCACGAGCTGACCTTAGAGATCACTAAAGCGTAATACTAACCAATAGTTAACCTACCTAATCCCCTCACATTCGAGGGGATTTTTTCAAATTGTTTCTCAACTCTCACCTTAAAACCACCGAAAGGAGGTTATAATGAAAGTTCACTTTCGGGAGATGAGACCATGGCCAATAAAAAAAACCTATGTGCCGATATCCAAGTCAAAAAGCAAGGCCGCAAGAAGGCCATAAAGAATTTCAAATTTAATCTTCCTGAAAAAGAAATTACAATTGCTGACACGTTAATGAGTGAATTTTCGCACCTTGGTCTTTCGTCGATAGAAAAAAACAAACTCTCACGGCAACACCGAGAGTATTTTTGTTCTTTCAAGTTTCTAAAAGAAAGTGAAATTAAAAAAATGCGTGCAGCCCTTGTAAGAGATTTAAAACCGTTTAAAGATGAATCCCTAGTGATATCTGCTTCTGAAGGTGGTGCTCTCATCTGTCTCGCCGCAATCTTTAGTGGTGAACTCCCACAAAATGTTGATTGGCGTTTTGAATTAGAAGAACTCGCTCTCCCCTTATTTCCTAAGGAACTAATAAAGAACTATTCTGCGGCTCAATCTTTTGAAATTACTTTTAAATATCATGAAAAGGGATTTATCAAACCTTTCCCAAGTCTTAGAAAAGCTCCAGGCTATATGGGTCTTGAAGATGAGTACGATATCAGTGACTTTAGGGACGTCGATCCGAGAAAATCTGCCGCTTAGTCGTTTGCTTTGACATCCTTGCCATTTCCATTAAAACTGAGAGCATGAGGTTACTTCTGTGCTTATTCTTTCTGTTTCCAAGCTTAGGCCATGCCCAAGTAAGAAGCTCTTATTTTCTCTATGACACAAAGAAAATCAATCTTGATGATAGAAGTTTTCAGCGCTACATACTGCCCCAACTCAGGGCCATAACCCAAGAGTTTTACCACATTCTAAAAAAGCTGCACCCAATTCATGACTCAACCATCAAGCTCTTTCTTCAGCTCTCAGATACCGAGAGATCCTTTAAGAAGTTTCGAAAGAAGTGCAAACAAATTGACCAAGATTGTTTTCTCGATTTAAAAGGTCTCTACGGGAAGAGCCGAGTCATCGATCGTCTGATCATGGAACCCCAAAATAATTTAGTGAAACTTACCAATACTGAATCAAGCCATGAGCTTGAAGGCATGCTGCACTTGATTTCGGCCCTCGGTCAAATGGGGAATCAGAACTATCGTCTTATGCACGCCCTAGAAGAGTATATCCTTACAGCAAATACTAGTTTCTTCCCTTACTATGATGGAAAGTCTCTCATTGAACCCACCATTCATAAGATGCTTCTTAGCTCAGAGCTCATGCTAAACCAGCTCCTTGAAGGAGAACTAAGGGATGATTTTCACGCAGTGTGGATTCACTTTTTTAAAGAAGTTGATGAGATGATTCTTTATCAAAAAGACAAAGTTTTTCTTATCAAGAGACTTGAAGAACTCAACCTATCTTGGAATACCTTTCACATGAAAATGACAAAGGGTAACCATAACCTACCAAAGAATATCGTAAGTCTCATCAAGATCATGCATAACCGTTGGAACTCTTGCTTGAAAATTATTTTGAGATAAAAAAAGCCCTGCTAAAAGCAGGGCTCATTAATTAAATTTTTGGACCTCTCTTAACTTTAAAAAGAGATTTTCTTCTTCTCTTCTCTGCAGCCTCGGTCTTTTCTTTAGTCCGAACAGAAGGTTTCTTGTACTCTTGACGGTTGCGGTATTCGCGAACCACTCCGTATGTTTCACACATTTTTTTGAACTTACGTAGCGATCTTTCTAAACCTGAACGATCTTCAATTTCCACACGAATTGTCGTAGACATAACACTTCACCTCCTCTTCATGACATTAGACCCCTCTACTGAAGGGCTTGTAATAGCTTTTTAAGAGGCTCTAAGTTAGGATGGCGCCAGTTAAGTGTCAATCAGTCTTTAGCAGAGGAAGAAAATAGTGAAAGATACTGATCCCGATCTCTTTTCATCCCCTACTGACAGCACAGGGCCTAAAACCAATGGCCCGCTTGCGCATCGAGTAAGACCTACGGACTTCTCAGGCTTCTACGGGCAAGAGGCGATCTTTAAAAAACACCCCTTCCTAAGAGGACAGGAGCTACCAAGCCTCATCTTATGGGGTCCCCCAGGCTCTGGTAAAACGACTCTGGCACAAATCCTTTGCCAACACCGAGGCCTAGAACTTTTTATCTTTAATGCCGTCCTTGGAGGAGTTGCCGATCTCAAGAAAGTCATTGAGCGAGCAAAAGAGGTTCAACAGTTTTATGACAAAAAGGCCGTCATTTTTGTAGATGAAATTCACCGCTTTAATAAGGCCCAGCAAGATGCCCTTCTTCCCTACGTCGAGAAAGGTGAATTTATTTTTATTGGTGCAACGACAGAAAATCCAAAAACAAGCGTTAACCGGGCGCTTCTATCTCGCGTCCATCTGGTTACTTTGGCCAAACTAAGTCCAGAGGCCTTAGAAAATATTCTTAATGAGGCCATGGAAAAAGTCGGCCAAAAGCTAGAAGCTGAAGTCATTGAAATTTTGGCAAAACTCGCAGATGGAGATGCTCGCCAGGCCCTCAATACTCTTGAAGCCCTTCTCTTAAGAGAAGGAACAGTTACCATTGAGAATGTTAAAGAAAGTATCGGCGGCGCTGTTCGCAATTACGATAAAAATCAAGACCGTCACTACGATGTCATCTCAGCCTTTATTAAATCCATGCGTGGAAGTGATCCTGATGCTGCCTTACTCTACCTCGCTATTATGCTTGATGGTGGAGAAGACCCTAAGTTTATCGCGCGCAGACTCGTGATCTTTGCCTCTGAAGATGTTGGCAATGCCGATCCTCAAGCACTAACTCTCGCTGTCTCTGGCCTCGCTGCTGTCGAGAATATTGGGTTACCTGAAGCGCGTATTAACCTCGCCCAAGTAACCACATATTTGGCCTCAACCGTAAAATCTAATGCTGCTTACAAGGCCTTAGACGCAGCCCTTGAGTATGTGCGAGAAAGACCCACGTTAGAAGTACCCACTCACCTTCGCAACCATCACCCCGACAAGAGCAACTACAAATACCCTCACTCGTGTGAGGGCTCTTTTGTGGCCCAACAATACTCTCCTACTGGCACACCCCAATTCTACCAACCAACAGAAAATGGGACTGAATCTAGGATAGGAGAACGCCTTAAAAAGTTGTGGCCCAAGGGTCATAAGTAAAGAACCCCCACTACGTCTATTCGGTCAGTTAAGCACAAATTCGGACTTGAGCCCCATAGGATATAGAATGGGAGCCTGTTGTTCGTTAGTGAAGGAACTTTCTATGAGTCTCGCTCTTAGCTTAAAAAGCTCTCCACTCTTCCACGATATTCTTGAGGAAGAGATAGACCTCTTTCTTAAAGGACAAAAGATTTATACATGGAACTCTGGGGACTGCCCCTGCCTTGGAGGTAGCCCTATAGAAGCCTTTTATATCATCATGGAGGGGAAGGCTGATTTGGTTTATCAATCATGGGGACGAGAGTTTCTCATGCAGCAACTAAAAGGGTGGGATCATTTTGGAGAAGTACTTTTTGGTAATGACCAAGTCCACCCATACACTGTCGTTGCAAAAAGTGACCTCACTTGCTTGAGAATCGACTTCAGAGTCTTTAAGGGAATCTTTGAAAAAAACCCACAAGTCTATGCGCTCTTTGTGAATAACTTATTAAGAGTTGAGCTCACTTTAAAAAAGCAAGCCCTAGGTTTAGTCGCACGATTAAATGATATTGGTCCTGTCCCCATAGCACTTCCTCTTTATAATCGTCGGCCAAGAAAGCTAACAAAAGAAGAGGAAGAAAAAGAGTCAGCCTAGAAGTTTGCTATTTGACCTACGAGTTCTGGGTAATCAATAAATGGATTACGGTTTCCTTGAACTTTATGAATGAGCTCATTTCTTTCCGTTTCATTAGCATCCACTGGATCAAGATTATGCCAACGTCTTAAATACTCTTCTTCTTTACGAGATATTTTCAATTTATAACGAATAGAAAAATAGAAAAGGGCACGCGCCACATTTCCTTTGTGCTCACTTGGTGGTTCAAAGTAGCCACCCTGCCATTTCTCAACTCCAGTATAAGAGCCATCACAATCTCTGAGCATATCCCCATCTACTTCTGCAAACTCATTATTGCCCCTTACAGAGTTGGCCTTAGAGTCAGTTGGGTACAGGTGATGAAGGTCAGATTTTTGCAAACCTTTATCAAAACTACGACTGAATCGAGACTGTGGCCAAGTGTGCTCACAGTTAATCACATTATTATTTGGAATGATGTTTGGGCCAACGTTGCTCATTCTTCGAGTAACTTTCTTTCGACAGTAAACATCTTGAACATAGTAGCCTTCAGAATCTTCTCTTAAATGAATTTTTCCAAAAAGAACTTTACGAGCTCCCCTGTAACCGATGCTTTTATGCTCGTAACACTTTCCCTCACCATCACAATGGGGAACAATTTTGTCATCACGATCGTTTTTATAAATATGAACTGAGCTAAGGAGTACAAAGAGTTTTTCTTTTAGCTGTTCATCGGAAAAATCTTTTCCTTTGAAAGCGTTTTTATAATCAGTTGGATAATATGAGCTAGTGGCCCAAGCCGAAACGGTAAACAGTAATAAAAAGAAAGTTCCAAGTTTTTTCATTGTTTTCCCTTTGCATTCAGACATTAGATTAATATCTATTTTTTAGTAGTATTACTAATACTTTTTTTAAGGTTCACCTAATTTAACGTATTTAGCCATTTTACTACTCAGCGCACAAAGGTATTGGAATCTCGTTCTAGAAGGCTAACCTATATAGCTTTTCCTTTACAGTATTAGTTAGCATTCGGTAAAAATGGGCATAGAGACTCATTTTAATTAATTTACGGAGTACACGCATGAACGTCGTCAAATCATTGATAGCACTCGCCTTCCTTGTATTTTTAAGCCAAGGAGTTCAAGCGGGACCAAAAGACTGTGTTACTACACTTATGGGTAACGATACTGGTGACACTTATAATTTCAATTTTCATAGTGATGATGTTGATCGTGACTTTGGCCGTGATTTTCTTGCCGAAGCAATTTATACGATTCGTTTGCTTCTTGATCGCGAAGGCTGCAGCCCCAAAGATGTAAATTTTGGCGAAGGACCACACGGAAGAAGCCATTCTCGTTGTAGTAAAGTTGTCCGTAATCAAGAACATACAAGAGTTTGTTATGTTGAAACTAATTTAGGATACTTTTTTCTCACAAAAGACCTACTAGATAACATAAACATCAACTTCTCTCGCTGGGACTAACCAAAGTCTAGGCTAAGTATCTTCCAAGTACCTAGGGAAACGCTCAACTTACCTATATATTAGGTAGATGCCCCTTCCAAAAGAAATCTCCATAGTCTGGCTCAAAAGAGATCTAAGAATAAATGATCATGAGCCCTTTTATTTGGCCCAGCAAGAGGGACTTCCTATTCTTGTGTTGTACTTTTTTGAGCCCTCACTCTCTTTTCATTTTGACTTTGACCTCCGCCACTGGCGCTTTATTAGGCAATCTCTTGAGGATATGGAGCAAGCATTAGAAAAGCCCTTTATCAGCATTTATTATAATGAAGTCACCCACGTACTCGAATCAATTCTCAAAGAAACAAAGGTTCGAAAAGTTTTTTCACATATTGAAACCGGCGTTGCTCTCACTTTTGAAAGAGATAAAGAGGTTTCAAGACTTCTCAAAGATGCGTTGGTTCCATGGATAGAATGTAATACAAATGGAGTTATCAGGGGGCTTAAGGATAGAAAGGGCTGGGACGCTAATTGGATTTCCGTAATGAAGTCTCCTCAATGGCAAATATCGTTAAAAGATATCAATTTCTGCGATCCTCTCGCTAGAGAAATCCCAGAAGAGGCCAAAGAAGAAAAGGGCCTCTTTCAAATAGGCGGAGAATCAAAGGCCCATGCAAGATTAAAGCTTTTTCTTAATGAGCTAGTCCCTCAATACTTCCAGTCAATTTCACATCCTGAAAAATCGAGTTACTACTGCTCTCGATTATCTGCCCATATCGCTTGGGGAAATATCACCATAAAACAAATAAACCAAGCAATCGATAAGCTCCGCCCTCAGACAACTCATAAGAAAAGTCTAAATCAATTTCAAACAAGAACAAAATGGCAAAGTCACTTTATTCAGAAATTTGAAATGGAATGTGCTTTAGAACACTCTAACCAAAATCCTGTTTATGATCAGTTTAGGACCAAGAAGAATAAGCGTTTTATAAAGGCCTGGAAGGAAGGCGTTACTGGCTACCCCTTGGTTGACGCCTCAATGAGATGTGTTAAAGAAACGGGTTATTTAAATTTTAGAATGAGAGCGATGGTTGTCAGCTTTTTCACACACCTACTTTGGCAACCTTGGCGTGAGGCAGCTCGTTATCTTGCTCGTATGTTTCTTGATTATGAGCCAGGTATTCACTTCCCTCAATTTCAAATGCAAGCGGGAACAACAGGTGTGCATACCGTGCGAATCTATAATCCTACCAAGCAGGCCAAAGAGAAAGATCCTCAAGGTGAATTTATTAAGAAGTGGGTGCCTGAACTCTCTAAGCTGCCGCTTAACCTCATCCACTGTCCTTGGGAAATTACAGCTATGGAAGAGGTTATGTATGATTTTAAATATGGTAAGGATTATCCAAAACCTATTGTGGATCATGATGATGCCGCTAAAAAAGCACGAGATATTCTTTGGCGGGTAAAAAATGAATCAAAAACCCGAAAGTACGGCAAGAAAATATTATCGAAACACAGCAATCCTGGCGGTTGGAGATGAAGGTTCTCTATTATTTTAGAAATGATTTCCGACTAAAAGACAATTCGCTTTTAAACGAAGCTCTTCTTAACGCTACAGAAATTACTTTTATCGCCAAGGCTCCAAGTGAAAGATGGGGACTATGGCGCCAAAAGTTTCAATGGGAATCTCTTCTCAATTTAAAAACCCAGCTGTTATCTCGTGGTCATGACTTAATAATTTTAAATCTTGTTCCTTCTGAAACTTTAGAACTCTATGACGTCCTTTATACACCTCTTCATAATACTCACTATGAAAGAAGAGAGGTTGCATCCCTATCTAGCAAAATTAAAGTCATAAGCTACTGGACGGACCGACTCCTCAAGACGCCCCCATCTGGTATTCAAAACCTTCCAGATATTTACACTGAATTTAGAAAACAGGTAGAGCTCGACTTCCAGCCATTGCAGCCCCTTACAACCCCCACAAAGTGGCCTATCCAAAAAGACTGGCCACTGTCCTCAATAGAAGGCCCTATCTTCCCTAAGAATGACTTTAGAAGTGCTTTTCCTTTTGAAGGGGGGGAGGAAGCTGCATTGGAAAGGCTGCATAGTTATACACATGGTACAAATGCAATTCAGTCTTATAAGAAAACTCGTAATGAATTAGTCGGAACCGAATATTCAACCAAGTTTAGTCCCTGGCTCTCATTAGGATGCATATCCCCTAATTACATATTCCATTTCGTGGAAGAGTATGAAAATAATGTTAAAAAAAATCAAGATACTTATTGGGTTAAGTTTGAACTATGGTGGAGAGAATATTTCCGCTGGGTCTTTGAAAAATATCCTCAGAGTTATTTCACTCTAGAAGGAATAAAAAATATAGCGCTAGATCTTGAAGAGAACTCAAGCCTCTTTCAGAAATGGTGTAATGCCAATACTGGCGATGACTTTGTTGATGCTAATATGTTGGAACTTAGGAAAACTGGTTTTATGAGTAATCGTGGCCGACAAAATGTCGCTTCATTCCTCATCAAAGATTTAAAAATAAATTGGCAGTGGGGTGCAGAGTATTTTGAAAATCAATTAATAGATTATGATGTCTACTCAAATTGGGGTAACTGGCAATACATCGCGGGGATTGGAAATGATCCCCGCCCGAATAGATACTTTAACACTCAAAAACAAGCTTCAATGTATGACAAGGACGGTGCTTTTCGCCGCTTGTGGAATTCTTAATCCCAGCGGTTAAAAACCACGTTTATACTTTCCATCATATCCATTGAAATGAAAAAGTAACCGTGCTGACTCTCTACGTAACAGATGCTTGATAGTAAATTCCCCGGGACAATTTCTTTACAAGAAACTTCCGCTAGCTCAAAGGACTTTTCTGAACATCCAATTTGCTGCTCAAGACTTCTAACTACAGAGTAAACTGCTTTGTCCGGTCGATCTTCAAACATTGCCACAGCTTCTTCGCTATTAATTTGGAAGGCCATACTATCTACTGAAAAGTTATTCAAAGCCCTTCTGTAGCAGTCATGGTCTGCACTAGCTGCCAGTGATACTAAAAGTGATGCGATGATTAATAAGACCTTCATTTTATTCCCCTCGTTAAAGGTTTCTTACAAGTTCTTTATACGCCCGCAGTAGTTACGTGTTAAGGATAATTATTAGATTGAATTCATACATTTATAGACAGACATAAGTCCTAGCTAATATTTTTTTTTAGTTTAACCTATATATTTTCAATTACTTATAACAGTATGTCTCAAATACATCTAACTCGTGAGTCTCGGCAAGCCACTCATAAATTGCTAACGTATTAAATGAATATAAAAAGGAGTTTTATAATGAACAAGGTAGTTCTAGGGCTTATGGCCTGTCTTTTTACAATCCCTGCTTTCTCAAACCCTATCCCAGATATCTTCCAATCTCGACTGAATAAGAAAATTCAAATGCAAGGCTTTGGAGAAGTTTCCTTTCGAGGACCTAAAAGTCGAAATGGTGGAGAAAAAATTGTTCTCGTTCATGGCATTTACGCTGGCTCTACACACATTACATGGAGAGATATCCTTCCACTTCTTGATAAGGCGGGTCTTCAAGTTTTCATCGTTGATCTCCCTGGCGTTGGTGACAATGGAATACTAGAAAAGAGAAACTACTCTATGGAACTCTTTGATCAGTTTATTACTAACTTCTTAGAGGATGTTGTTAAGGGCCCAGCGACACTTGTCGCCGAATCTCTATTAACCAGCTCTATCTTGAAAGTAGCAGGAGATAGACCTGACTTAGTTAAGGGTCTTGTCCTTCTCTCTCCAACAGGTATTAATTCTTTGGCCTCAGGTTCACCGGCCCAAGAGCAACTCTATCAGAGGCTTTTCAACAACGATATTTTTTCTGATTCATTTTATAAGTCTATTTTTACCGAACAAAATCTAAGATTTTTTCTAGAGAAAACGGTTTATGACGACTCACTCATTAATGAAACGAGAATAAAAGAGACACAATTAGCAGGTCAAAACCCGGCCCAAAAATGGATAACGATTTCTTTTATTGGCGGTCAGCTAACGCGATCTTTTAGAGATGCTAGTCGACTAGTGAATGTGCCTACACTTATGGTTTTTGGCAAAGAAGCGGAAAGCTCAGGCTCTGATGATGAACTCTTGGAGAAGCCCGAAGAGTTCTTAAAAATTCGTCCAGACTTTGAACTAGCAACAATTCCTTTTTGTGGTCAGTCTGTTCACAGGGAAAAACCTGAATTGACGAAGAATCTTATCATTA
>Ga0129324_10000270_pt1 | contig 37525 bp, 55 predicted proteins | sample CPBDNA_7_FD_96879 | JGI IMG/M metagenome (GOLD analysis project Ga0129324, IMG submission 96879) | Freshwater to marine salinity gradient microbial communities from Chesapeake Bay, USA - CPBay_Spr_15_0.2_DNA | ecosystem: Environmental > Aquatic > Marine > Coastal | place: USA: Chesapeake Bay...
TAATATCTGTTGTATTTTCTATACACAAAGTTATATCATTAGATATATCGCTGATAAAAGTAAAATTTTCAATATTGTTTATATTGTCACTAATATCTGTTGTATTTTCTATACACAAAGTTATATCATTAGATATATCGCTAATAAAACTATAATTAGATATATGTTGTAATTCACCAGAAATATCATTTAAATCTTTATTTGATTCTATAATTATATCAGATATATCATTAATATAAGTAAAACCTCTAATGTCAATTATATTTTGAGAAATATCATCTGATATTTCAAATAATTTTACAATAGTAGATGATATGTCATTAATATAAGTATAATTTCTTATTATATCTGAATTATATGAAATCTCTAATAAAAGAATATTTGAAGTTTCTATTTTATCAGATATAGTAAAAACAATATTAGAAATATCTATTGTTTCTATTATATTTATAATTTGTTTTATATTTGATATATCATTTTCAATATTTATATCAACTATTTCATTAAGTATTATATTATTTTCATATACTAATGATGATATATCTTCATATAATTGAGTTGATATTGAATATATTTCATCCAACTCTGAATTTAATGTATCTATATTTGTATTAATTATATGTGATATTCCTAAATTAATTTTTGAGCCTCCATATCCACCCAAAAGACTTTGCATATAATTTAAATATATATATTAATTATTATAATATGATACAAAATTATAATATTAGACCCTATAATAATAGTACATTCTCTACATTATATTATGGAACACATAAGATAAAAGGACATAATGTAATTATTAAATTAAATTATGATAAATTATCAAAAATATTATTAGAAAATGAGATTCGAATATATATATTTTTACAAAAAAAAAAGTTTCCTTATATACCAACCATAAAATATATAGATAATATTGGTGAGCAAATATATATTATTATGGATTATAAAGAAAATAATTTATGTAAACAAAAAATAACAATAAATATAATTGAACAATGTTTATATATATTAAAATCATTACATTCATTATATATTGTTCATCGTGATATAAAACCAGAAAACTTTTTAATTGATAATAATAAATTATATATTATTGATTTTGGGTTATCTGGATTATATCATAATAAACCATTTAATAATATGATAGGTAATAAAAATTATTGTAGTATGAAATGTCATACAAAAAATTATATTTATGATTATAAAGATGATATACAATCTATGATATATATGTTTCTACATCTACATAATAACATATTAGTTTGGGAAAATGATATTTATAGGAAACAAAATCCTTTTCTATACTATTCTGATGATGAAATAAATAATTATCTAAAAAAAATATGGTTAATTCATATTTAATGTTTCTACTTTTACGGTAAATGAAAAATTATTACTATTTAAGTTTAATATATCACCATTTTCATCAATAATCTTGATACTTAATTTATTTAAATCAATTGGACCATCATAATTACGTTTATCAGCATAAATACTAAATGAATTTTCATTATATAATGAAAAAGCTGAACCATTTACTGATATTCTAGCAAAAATATCAATTGTATTTTTTATTTTTGACATCTTATCAGAAAAAGGTATATAATTATTATGAACTGATTTATTATGATCATCTAATATTAAATATAAATATCTTGGTCCACTAATATCTAAAATGGAATCACTTATATAGCTTGTATTATTATTATTATTAGAATTAATCTGAAATCCTAACTTCCAACCTAATGTTTTTGATAATATATTAATATCATCACCCTCATATAAAAAATTATTTGGATCTTGGGAAAAAAAGTCTAAATCAAACTTTGGAGTAGTAGTAGAGCTATCTGAATATTTTATATTAACTGTACCAGTACCTGTTGCGGTACCAGCTACATTATCAAAAGACAAGTTTATAGAAGGTTCTATATATGCTAGATCACTATCACTAAAAGTATTATTAAGTTTTGTAGAAATTGAGGTAAATAAATCATCATAATAATATGAACCGGATGAAATATCTATTTTATACCAATAATTTTCACTAGATACTTTAATATGAAAAAAATTATTTCCAATAGATTCATCAATAACATACCAAGTATTTGGAAATTCTATATTAGATAACTGAATACTAATAACATTTTTTATTGTATATGGTAAAGTTATGTTAAAATTGGTTGATAATTCAGTATAATTGTCACGAAACTTTGTATCAATTATCAATATTTTATTTATAATATTACGTTCAAAGTATTTATTATTATTTGTATTTATTAAGTCAGAACTAATATTAATTTTTTTATTATAATTGATAATATTATTTTCGTATCCACTATGAGATATATGAGAATATATTTTTTTTTTTATTTCTTCAATAAATATAACTGTTGAATTATCTAATTTACTATGTATCATCTTATTTTCTAATTCTTTTATTTTTGTATTAATTTCTTCTATATTAATATCATGCTTATTTAATGATAACATATCAAATAGTTCATCAATAGTGTAATCATTAATATTAATACTCATTATATATTGATTTATATATTTTTAATTAAAAATATATATTAATTTATAATATGACACTAAAAGATGAGTTATACTCAAAAATAGAGCAATATTTTGAATCTCACAATGATTTTGATAATGAACATTTTTATCAACAAGTTATTTCAATTATGGATGATTTAAAAGAAAGAATATATGATAAACATCAAGATTTAATAAATCTATTTTTCTTACATCATGATTTTTATTATATTACTACAACCGATTTATATATCAAATATACAGATAAATCTTTTACTATAATAAATGAAAATGACCTAATACATATAATTTTATCATTTTTATCACAACATCGTGAAACTTATTCTTTGAATACCCAATTAAAAAATCGTATTCAACAAAAAATACAAAAACAAATCAAACAAAAAGATATTTATAATATTATTCCAGAATCAGAAACTTTACAAAATATATTATCTTTTTTTCATCCAAATTTATTTATTTCACGTAGTCATAGTAAATATTTTTTAACTATTATTGGCGATATTATTTTAAAAAAAACTAAATGTATTTATTTTATAAAAGGTTTTATGAAAGGATTTATACAAAAATTAAATAAGTATATTCATTTATATTTTAACAATACACAATTATTTAATAATTTTAAATTTAAATATACTGATCACGACCAATCTATATCAAGAATTATTACAATGAATCCATTAAATATGTCTTACTTTAATTTAGAAGATACTTTTTTTATCAATATGATTTGTGTTTGTATTCATTATTCAAATCGCTATATATCAAGTGAACACTTATTAAATCAAATGGATGATAATAAAGATATATTATGGATACAACAAAATTCAAAAGAAAATATGGTTAAATTATTTTTAGATAAATATATTATTACCAAACCGACATGTGTTATAGATGAAAAGGATATGTTATTTTTATGGAAATCTTATTTAACAAATGAAAATAAATTAAATATATTTCAAAAAAATCAACATTTATATGACGTTGTTGGCACTATAATTACATACGATAAAAATTATTTTTGGAATATTTCAAGTATGTATTTACCCTATGTTGAAAGTTTTAAGGATTTTTGGAATAAATATATTTATGAAGACAATACTGAGTTTGAATTTGAAATTAATGAATTATTTTATATCTATAAAAAACAATATAAATGTAAAATAGATGAAACAACATTTAGAGAATTAATTGAATATTATTATCCAACCCAAACCATATATGATGATAAATATATATATCATATCGGTTGTACGTCATGGAATAAAAAAAAAGAATTAGAAACCTATATAGATAAGAATAAATCGATTGAAGAAGCTTATCAATATTATTGTAATGATTTCAAAACTAATCATAAGGTAAGTAAACAATATTTTTCCAAATTTTATAATCATTATTTTAATTGACACCAATATCATAGTTTCAATCATTTATTATTTATTTGTTATTTTTTTTTCTATTTTAGTATAATGGATGTAATATATGTTTTGAGCTTTCACAAGCTATACCATTAGAATTATGTAAGAACCCAAAACATATATGTAACTTATGTTTAAACTCTTTAAAATATCCGATATTCTCATATTGTCGGCGTGATATTGATATTGAATTATGAACCAAAACACAATATAGATCACCATTATATAATAATCTCAGTGAATCTTGGAGGCATTATATTGAAGAAGAAACCTTAATTAATCGATAATTCAAGACGATTACGACGACAATTGTGTAAAATGAAACAAATATACTAAAATGTGCGTATTCATAAAGAGTCTAAAAAAGCAATTAAACAAGAAATTATACAAGATATTCACGAAGATATTTTTTTACTTGAATTATAATTTGAATAAATGTCATTATATGAGTTTAATATACAAATATTTATATATTGCTTCTTATAATTGTTTACTTATTTCTTCTTATTGGTAATGGATTATATTTAGAATTAACTATGGGATTTTTTCTAAAGATCCTAAAAATATATAATTTAAAAAATCATTCTTTATTGAATTATGTAACTATGTTAGGAATAACTATATGAGTTTTTCATACATTATATGAAAAGTCCACAAATTTATTTTTTATGAATTTTTTATGATTCATATAAAAAAACTTTGATTTAATGTTTTTTGTTTTAATAGTTCACCTGACCAATAATGTAGTTTTTCTTCATGAACTTCAAACATTTGGTCTACTTTATCATAACAAAATGAAACAATTTGTTCAATTTGTTTATCAATTTCTTCTTTGGAATATTCACTTAATTTACTTCCACCATTGGCTAATTCACGACCTAAAAATGGAGCGCTTGTATCTTGACCATCATATATCCCCATATTTCCAAATAAGTTTACATAAGTTCGGGCAATTGAATTGGCTTGTTTTAAATCATTTGAAGCACCTGTTGTTATATCTAAATCTTGAATTGGTTGAAACCACACCTCATTTTTTGTTTTATTTTTGTAAAATACTTTTTCGGCTAAACGACCGCCAAGAGCAACCATAATATTACCTAATAGATATTTTTTACTTGGAAATGAATCATATGGCTCTTTTGGTAGAAAAAGAGTATAACCACCAGCACCATTTTTATTCGATTGAATGGTCACTTTTTGAAGAACAAATAAATCTGGAAACATAGAAGCTACTAAAGCGTGTCCAGTTTCATGATATGCCACCATACTTAATACGTGTTGACTGCGTGTTTCACGCTGAGTTGGTAATCCAATCGTGATTTTTTCAAATGCATTTAATAAAATAGTTTGAGTAATTTCACTTTCATTGTATCGTACACTCAATATAGCAGCTTCATTCGCTAGATTAGCAATATCTGCCCCAGAGAACCCACCAATTAATTGCGATACTTGTGTCATATTTACAGACGATGATACATTTTTATTTGCAAAATGAACATCCAAAATTTCTTTACGTCCTTGTTGATCTGGCAATCCAACTTGTACTTTTCTATCAAACCGTCCCGGACGGGTCAATGCCGCATCCAAAATATCTGCCCTATTAGTTGCTGCAATGACAATAATACCTTCACTTCCAATAAATCCATCCATATTGGTTAAAATCTGATTTAATGTTTGCTCTCGTTCATCATTTCCTCCAGCTAAACCCGCTCCACGTTGACGTCCAATTGCATCAATTTCATCAATGAAAATAACACATGGAGATGATTTTTCAGCTTTATCAAATAATTCGCGTACACGAGATGCACCAACACCCACAAACATTTCAATAAATTGCGACCCACTTGCATAGAAAAAAGGTACACCTGCTTCCCCAGCAACTGCTTTGGCTAATAATGTTTTACCAGTACCTGGCGGTCCTTCTAATAATAACCCTTTTGGAATTTTAGCACCAGCTTCTTCATATTTTTTGGGGTTTTTTAAAAAATCCACAACTTCTACTAATTCAAACTTGGCTTCATCGCAACCGGCAACGTCTTCAAATAAAGTATCTACTTCACTAACATCAATTTCATTGTTTTGTTTTAACATATTCATTGGATTCATCATATTCATATTTGGATTACGAAATAATAAACTTACCACAAAACTAATGAGAAAATATAAACCAATATATTGTAATGGACCACCAAAACTTAAATTGGTATTTTCTTTAAACTCAAATGGAATATTATATTGTGTGATCATATCAATAATATTATTAGTCAATTGTGGAATAAATTGGATGCTATGTAACGTATTTTCGTCTGAAACAATTAATCCAGTTAATTCATTGTTACTACGAATTAAGGTGGCTCCTTCAATATGGTGTTTTTGTAATTCATCTAGAAAATCACTATATTTCCATATGTCTTGGATAAAAGCACCTTGTTCTAATAATTCTGATGGTAAACTTCTATATTTACTTGTATATTTTTTTTGTAAATTGGGAATAAACCCATGAGTTGTGGAAAGAAACATAAAAAGAAAAATACTTTTCATTGTAAATTTATATTGTTTTATCTTTATTACATTTAAATATATATTTTATATTTACAATGAAACTATTGCGTTTTATTTATAACGGATTATTGACTGGAACTCCTTTTATTGCTTACAATCCATTTCGTGGAGAACCATTACATTGTCCTTTTGAAGTAAAAGAAAAAAGTTTATACATAAATTATATTTTGTCTCATTTACAAAAAAATAAATTAGATGAATATTTAAAACATAGTCCATTGTCTTTGTTGCCTATTAATAATGAGACAAATTATTTTTTGAGTTTGAATATTTATAATTGTACTAGCCCATTGTTTATGAATAATAATGTAATGACCCGTTTTGAAATCAATACTTATATTAAAAATCAATACAATGGGAACACTTATTTTGGATTATTTTATAATTATCGATGGACCCAGTAAATCTTTTTACACCTTTGAACATTTAAAACGCCTACTTTTCTTTAAGAAAATTATTTATAATATAAGTAATATTATTTCTATATGTATCATAAATTTTAGGCGTTTAAATGTTCAAGGTCTAAAACATAGTCCATTATACAATTATAAAATAAACAAAAATTATATAATGATAACAAGAAACATTTGGGTCATTCATAAAAGGTCAAATAAATCATTATTTTAGGATTTAAAAATTATCTTACGCAAATAGGTAATAACTGCCTCCTCAATTATATTTTTTTTTGTTACTTAAAAAGACCCAACAATTTAGGACTTGTCATTTTGGTCTTTTTTTTTGAGTTTTTTGGCTATTCTATTTTTTATATTTTTTTATTTTATAAACTATTATGATTTAAAATATAAAAAAGACCCAAAATTAGAAAAAGACCCAAAAATGTGTTTTTTTAATTGTAAGCATTTTTAAATACAAATATTTTTATAATATATTAGATTGTCATTATAATGGTGTAAATCAAAAAAGTTTAAAAAAAGTTTATTTTGGCTTTTGATTTATGTTTACATTTGACCTAAAAAAAAATACAATATTTTATTTAATTATTTTTATTATTATAAATGCTGATATATATTAATATATAAACGAATAAATATGTTACTTATGAAAAAAAATGTTTACAAAAATGAGGATATTTTACTTTTTGCGTGTAGTCCATAAGAACCAAATGACCCTTCACCAAAAAAAACACAGCATATTTTGACCTTTTAAATCCTCATTTTTAAGGTCTTTTTATAGAGAGAGAGAGAGAGATAAAAAAATAATTAAAATAAAATAATTAAAATAAAATAAATAATTAAAATAAAATAATTAAAATAAATAAAATAATTAAAATAAATAAAATAATTAAAATAATTAAATTTAATTAAATTAATTTTCACATATTTTTTTTTTATTATACATCATTAATTTTATATCTTCTTTAATAGCATTCATATTTTCATCACTTTCTTTATTATTGAGATATCTTTCAAACTTCTCTTTTAATTCTGGATATTTATGTTGTTCTTCACTAATCCAGTCTTCTAATATCATTTCTTTCATATCGTATAATGTATTTAATTCATCATTTCTATTTTTAATAGTCCAATTATTATCTTCATATACCATAATATATTTATCTTTCATGTTTGAAATATAAATATTCATATTTTCTGGTTTGGTTGGATTAAAATGTATTTTTTCAATTAAATGTTTTACACAATAAGTTACTTTCTTAATAGAATCAACATAATCTTGTTCGGTTAAATGACTAGTGTCTGTATCCCTATAAGATAATAATTGGATATTATTTTGAATATTATTAGTAGTATGATTTGTAATATTACTTACTTGTAATTTATCCATTAACTTATCAATTTGTTTTTGTTGTTTTTCCATATGAATAGATAATGTTTCTATACGATCTTCTTTTTGTTCTAATTGTAAATTTAATAATCGTACTAATTCTTTTAGATCTTCATCTTTATTTTTATCACATTTATATTTAATATGATTGTTTAAGGTTTGTTTGTGTTTATATTTTTTGCCACAATATTTACATTCGTGCTGTATTTGGTTGTTTATAGCATTTTGACAATGCTTTAATGTTTTTAGATGTCTATCATATTTTGTTTTATTTTCTGTATAAAAATTGCATAAATTACATGAATAAGCTACCATTAATATAATATTATATATTATTGTCCCTAAATATAAATATTATTATGAATATAATAATAAAAAAAAGTCCTAAAACTATATTTTTATATAGATTAAATGTCCTTTATAGGATTAAAAAGGACATTAATATTATCCATATTTATTTCAATTATTCTTGGTCTGATTTTTATATCATTTGTGTAATATAATTTATAAGATAATATAATAGTATTATTAATAAAATGAGACATAATGAGGATAATATATATAAAATATTATTATGATGAATGTATATAATTTTAGTTGGTTGAAACCTAGGTAAAGGGCTAGGTATAAATGTTGGTATTTGGAATGGAATATTTGTTGGAGTTTAAAGATGTAGATGGAATATAAGTAGGCGATGAACTAGTTGGTAATGAACTAGGTAAAAGAGTTGGATTATATGTAGGATAAACTAGGATCAAATGTAGGAGAATAATAAGGTGAATATGTTGATGGAACAAATGTATGAACATTACAAATCAGATTATTATTTAATTTGGAACAATTATATAATAATTCATATAATATATGTGTAAAAAACAATATAATTATAGAAAAATAGGAGTTACATCATTGAATTAAAGATTTTATTATATATATAGAATGGATTTTGTAAGTGGTGCAATATCTGGAGTTGTCCAAAATATAATTGGATATCCACTAGATACTATAAAAGTACTACAACAAAATAAAATGAGTTATAAATTATCAACTCCACGAAAATATTATTGTGGATTTTCATATCCACTTGTATCTACTATGATACATAATTCAATCGTATTTAAATTATTTAAAGATTGTGAAAAACATACCAACAATGCCTATTTATCTGGATTAATAAGTGGAACTTTTTATAGCCCTATTGTTTTTTTATTAGATAGTTTTAAGATTAGATATCAAACAAAAAATACATCGTTTAATGTAAATTCTTTATTTATGAATAAAGGGAAAGCAATAAGTTTTTTATGTGAATCATCTGCAATGTGTCTCTATTTTGGAAATTATAAATATTTCATACAACAAGATTATTCACCTTTTATGGCTGGTGGAATGAGCGGACTCATCAATTGGACAATTGGATATCCAATTGATGTGATCAAAACACGTCAAATTACATATAACATATCTATGAAAGAAGCGATACAAATGGGTTCATTTCACAAAGGATTACCTATATGTTTATGTCGTGCTTTTTTAGTGAATTCTTTTGGTTTTTATTCTTATGAATGTTGTGAATATTATATTAGTTAAATGTTATATTTAATTATATAAAGATATATTAAATAACTGAAATTTTTAAACATAATGATATAAATAAAAAGAAATTGGTTATTTATTTGATGTATTAATACCAGTTAGACCAAATGATAAATCAATTATTGAAGAACAAATAAAATATACAAAAAAAAATATAATAGGTTATGGAAATATATATTTGATTTCTTATGACCCATCAATAAATATTGATGGATGCGTTACCATTAATGAGAATATTTTTCCATTTAATATAGAAACAATTTCTCAACATTATGGAAAATTAAATAGAAATGTATGGTATTTAGAACAATTATTGAAATTATATGCTGGTAAAGTAATTCTCAATATTCTACATAAATATTTAGTTATTGATAGTGATACATTTTTCTTGAAACCAATTACTTTTATAGAAAATGATAAATGCTTATATAATTATGGTACTGAATATCATAAACCATATTTTCATCATATTTAAAATGTTCCATACAATTATAGAATTTTAATGAATTACTTTTTATAAAATTATGTCTAACTCAGATTCCACTACGGTGTGTTTTCTACCAATATTATATATATATATATATATATAATATGAGTATAATACAATTTTCTCCAATACGCTCTGGCAGTACATTGGTTTACAATTATCTTTTAGAATTAGGTTATAGACCGACAAAAGCGCACAATTATAGATATAATAATAAAAATAAATATATAATAACAATTAGACATCCATATAATTCAATAATTTCTTCTATTTTACGGTATGAGCAAGATATAAATGTTACAACAATTGAAAATCAAATAAATGAATATTTAGGGAATGGTGGTGAAGGTCTCATAGCGCTTCACGATACGATTGTGAAGCTTGAAGAAGAACACATTAAAGAATTACAGCAACGTGGTGAGGTTCACGGTGATGAGCTGAATACCCTCGTCGGAAATAATTTTACTGGGAATAATCATTGTATTTTATTTTATGAAAATTTTTTAGATAATCATGATTTAATATTAGATAAAATTGAACTATTTTTTAATAAAACATACAAATCTGAATTGAAAAATAAAATTAAATATAAGTTAGATATTAACAATGTTAAATCAACAATTATTAAAAATGGATATACAAAATTCTCGAGTTTTGATAGAAAAACCCATTTTCATGGAAAACATATATCTGAATTTAATGGCACACTAGATTATAAAAAAATATTAAATAAGGATGAATTAAATGTGCTACAGAAAAATAAAAAATTAAGTATAATTATACAAAAATATTATAATTAAAAATTAGAAAGAAGTGTATTTAATTGCTTGTAATATTTGTGTAGTCGTAAATCGAAATTTATCCCCTTTATTAAAACAGCTTGAATTGGTAATTTCATAATAGAAGTTAGTAAGATTATGTGATTTTGTGTATAGATTCCAGCTGTTTTAATAGGGATTGAAATTTTCAGACGAATTTATAATAATGCTTTATATGATTTTGAATAGATCCAGAATATTACATTGAAACTAATACACATTATTTTTTGTATATTTTCAAAGTTCTTTTTCTAGTAGACGGTTTTTTACTCAATTTTAAAAGCGGTTTTTGTTCATATGCATATTTAAAAAAGTAAATGAAACAGTAGAATTAATGAAAGATAAACCATTTAGAGAATGGGATAAATTCACAGGTATTCACGGATATAATAGAAATCGTTAATAATTATTTATTATAAGTCAGAGTTTTAAATGTTCAAAGGTGTAAAACCAATAATAGAAAAAAAACATTCTGGTGCTTCGGAATATGAAATATATTTTAACTATATGCTAAAGCATCATTCATATAAAATAAAAATTAGAAAATTAAATTGGAAAAATAGTAATAAACTAGAAACAAATAATAATTTTGATTATATATCATTGGTGGTGCGATAAAATTTATATTATTATTTTTTATTTTGTCTCAATAACTATAACTTTATAAATTTATATTTCAAATTTATACAATATTTTTTAAGGTTCAAAATTAATAATTTTTTCTATTTCTAATTGATATTTTTTAAATAATTCACTAGATTTAAAATCTTCAATATTACTATCAGTTGTTCTTGAATTTTTATATTGTATTGGAAAGTGATTTATTTTTCTTTTTAAAAAGTTTTCCAATTTATTTACTATTTTATCTTGAAATAATTCATTTGATTTTATAATTAAAACATTATTTCTTCTTATATTTGTCCAATTATTAAACTGTTCAATTATTAATTTTAATAAATTTTCATCTGATATTTCTATATTAAGATTATTACTAAGTTTTTTTTGATTTACCTCATAATAACCTTTACCTCTATTTTTTTGTGATAAAAATGCTTTTATAGGATTCTCATATATATATGATTGGTATATTAACATCTATATATTTTGGACAATGACATAATATCTTATCCCATAAAAAACTTCTTGCTATATAACCATTTTGTTGTAATTTATACACAAATTGATTAGAACAACACCCACCATAACATACAACTAATACATTTAAACCATCTTTCTTTATAACTTCATTATTAATTGTTTCTAAATTATATATTTTTGTAGGTTTTTTATCCATTAATTAATATAAATATAAAAGTTTGAATATATAAACATTAATATAATAATAATATAATGTATTTTATAAGTCCACCTTTTGGAAATTATCTAAAGTTAGAAAAATGTATGTCCATTGGAGGTAGTTATACATTGCACCCACGGCCAGGATTAATGAAGCAAATATGGCTCACTTTACGTTATAATTCTACTTATGGTGGTTGGACAAATAGAATAGGTCTTCGTAATAAAGGGATTCATTATGGATTGCAACAAAAAAATGATATTACAAGTATTGCCATATTAAGTGTTCATGATATTCCAGAATTTTTAAGTATTATACCAGAAAATAAAAACATTGAAATTAATATTAGTTGTCCAAATTTAAATAGAGACCTTATTGATAAAGATATATATAAATTTTTAAATCCACAAAGACAATGGTGTATAGTAAAATTATCTCCATTGTGTAAACAAGAAAAAATAGATGAATATTACAAAATGGGTTTTCGACAATTTCATTGTAGCAATACTATACCTATTTATGAAGGTGGATTAAGTGGAAAATCTATTATGACATACAATGAATTTCTAATACCATATATAAAACAATTCAAAGATACAACAATCATTGGCGGTGGTGGTATCACTTCTTATAAAGATATAGAATATTATAAAAATCTTGGTGCGCATCATTATTCATTTTCGAGTGTATGTTTTTGTCCTTATTTATTTTATTATTTATATAAATCATTATAAAATTGATACAACCAATATAATATTTAATTATCAATATGTCAAAATATGAATCAAAAACGATCCAAGAATTGCAAGAACGTTTGACTGAAATCAGAGAAAATAATGGAAATATCATAAAATATAAAAAACAACAATATAAAATAGCGTGTGAACAATGTGAATGTATTTTAGATAAAAAAGTATTTATTAAAATCAATAGTGATTTTAATAAAGAAGAAAAAGAAATTTATTTGAGACATTTAAATAAAGAATATGAAGAAAATGTTATCAAAAAAATAGATATTTATTATTCCAATTTAACATACGAAATCGATATTGGAGACAAACAAGAAATAGAAGGTGTTTTAATGAAAAGAATAAGAGATATTGCTTATTGATTCAAGTACCACGTTGCCCATGCCAATTTGTATCGTAAATCGTGTTTATATAAATAGTCCAAGTCTAATTTGGAATTGGCAAATGCTTCAAGGGTCATTTTCAGTTCATTACTGTCAATTTGTTCAGAACTCCAAAAAGGCGATTGAATGACTTGTTTAATGACACAACGTGTATCTATATTTTCACATACAACAATAAACAATACGTCTTTTGAACCATAAATGCATTTTGGTATCCATGCCAAATAAAAATCAGAAGGTCTTCTATGTTCTTGTATGTAGTTTTCTAATTCATTGATTTTTACAATAATATGTAAATCATTGTTGTCTCCAAAATGAATAGATCTATCTTTTTTCATTTTTTGTTCTTGATGAATCATATGGGTCATAATATTTTCCAGCCAATTTTTGCTAATGATTGAAGCACCAGCATAACCAATGACTTGTATGTCTTGAGGACGAAACTCACTTGAAATATATTTTTTTATTTTACCATTTGGTAAATGACTTGGTCTTAAGCACTGACCACATAAAAATAGGGTAAATAAAGTGAAAAGTTTCATTATATATATATCATAAAAATTGATTATATTATTTTTATAATATAATTTTATGTTGAACATTCAAACACTTAATCTGATTGCTTCATTTTCATATGAAAAAACATTCAAAAAGTTACGTTGTTTAAATCGTTATACTTATCAACATACTAAAAAACAAAGTGTTTTAAGATATATACATAAACTTAGAATTCGTGCCAAAGAAGAAAGCTTTTTAAATAAAAAAAATGAATTAAAGTTTGTGTTGTATCCTCCTTTATTATTTAGAGAGCCAATGACAAATACAAATATTATAAAATATAAACCATATCAACCATTAGATTCATTACGTCGTGGACCAAAATTTATATATAACTTAGAATAAGTTACTTAGTTCCATAGCACGAATCATACGATTTACTCCAATACTACCACAAGAACGCTTGATAAATGTATTTGATAAAAAATCTTGTAGTTCATATTCAACCCGTTCTTTAGTAAAAGTTCTGTATAAAATATTGGCATATGCACCATCCATAATACTATCAAATTGAATTCGCATTTTTGTGGGGTTATCAGAAAGTTCAGCACTACTAATTGTTTCAACCCCATGAATGATTACATCTATCTTTTTTGCTGTACCATCATCGGTTTGTTGTATATTCCAAAAAGGCGAAGTGTAATTAGGGAAATTTTTTAGAAAAAATACATTACCATAATCTTGTTCTAGTCTAGTTTCATGTGTATGTTCTAATTCTTTTACACCATATTTTTCTGCAATATTTTTATAAGTATCTTCTGGATATTTAGAATCTTTTTGTTTTGTTCGGAAACCCATAAAATCAATGAGGTCGCGTTCTAGTAAAATAAGTTCATCTAACCCACCTTTGAGTTCAAACTCAAATATTGGAAAAATATTCTCAGATCGACCTTCTATTTGGTTAGGTTCATTACGATAACTGGTACATAAACAAAAGTATCCAGGTGCTTTTTTTGGATACTTTAGCATTTCATATTCTAGACACATTTGACTAGTTTGTGGTAGTGGCCATACTTGACCAGCATATTGATAAGTAGAAATAGTTGTTGGATCTTTACAAGCAGATAAAATACTAACACGAGTTTGGGTATGAACTTCAATAAATCCCTTCACCTTAAAAAAAGTTCGCATCATTGTAACACATTTATCATATTTTTCTGGCTCAATCGTATCAATAGACATTATACATAAACATAAAATAATTCTTTAATTTGATTTATGATTTGAAATTATATCCATAATAGGTTTAATAAAATAATCTATTTCATTCATAGCTAATTTATATTCATCAATAGTAATGTCTTCTACATAACATAATTGTTCTGCACGTTCAAATTTTGTCATTAAATGACCATATGTATCAAATCCTTGATAACATTGTTCAATTAAATATTTTATATGATCATCATATAAAGTTGATTTATATTGTTGTATATATTCTTCATATTCATTTTTTGCTAATTTATGAATTTTCCATTGTTCATCATTTATTTTATTTTTCTGATAATAAATTTTATGTACATTTTCAATATCTTCACCTATATAATCAATAGAATGAGACAAATAATTATGTTCTTTACATTTAATTTGACAAGTATTTTCGTGTATCAATAATTCAAATGTTAATATTTCACTATAATTAATTGAAAACTTAAATATACAAATATTTTTAGAAGATTCGTTAAATAACCCTTGATACAGTTCCAAATGAATTATTTCATTTTGTCTCAATGGTGTAATTTTCAACTTATTCTCAGAATCAAATAAACTAAATAATCCATTTATATCTAATCCAATAGGTAGCATATATAAAAATAGTAATTATCTTTATATATTATTCTAGGTCTTCCCAATTATTTGGCACACTATTTTGGCTAATTTTAAGAGATGTATTTTCTGCTGCTTTAGATGTATTTTCTGCTGCTTTAGATGTATTTTCTGCTGCTTTAGATGTATTTTTTTTCTTTTGTTTTGATTCTAATCCAATGTTCCATTTTCTTATTTTTTCTCTATGGTCCATAAGTATTTTAGCTAATTCACCTAATTTTATAGTTGTATATTTTTTTTCTTTTATTTTTGGAAAATTTGAGGATGATTCACCGTGCATAAATTGGTAGTCACTATCACCTAATATAATTGCTCGGGCAACTCGACCACAGAAATCACGCTTTGCTTTTATAGAAATATTGACATCTTTATGTGACATATTTTCAATTAATTGGTCTATATCAAATGTTGATTTTATCAATGTTTCCGAGGCAATCCAATTAGTTAAACGTCCCCATTGATGATTTCCAAATACAAGTGGAGTTTTTCTATGTTTTGATTTAATATCACCATATATCTCAAAATTTCCTCGAATTAAATTATAATTTCCAGCTAATGTTTTTGATTTTCTTTTTAATATTTTTGATTTTCTTTTTAATGTTTTTGATTTATTATTCATTTTTTTTCTAGTTTGCATATAATATTAGTAATATTAAAATTCAATCCCAAAATCAAAAGCATCCTCTTTCCCAGATTTCTCTGCTAAAGAATATTCAGACACCCTAGATTCAAAAAAGTTAGTTTTTTGTTCTAAGCTAATCATTTCCATAAAATCAAATGGGTTTGGCGTATTAAAAATATGATCAATACCTAATTGTAACGCTAAACGATCTGCTACAAATTCAATATATTGGCTCATTAATTCAGAATTCATACCAATTAAACGACAAGGTAGTGTTTGTATAATAAAATCTTTCTCAATAGATACGGCTTCTTCAATAATTTCTCTAATTTTTTTCTTATGTATTTTTTTTTCTAATTTGTTATATAGGTGTACAGCAAATTCGGTATGTAATGCTTCATCTCTCGATATTAATTCATTTGAAAAAGTTAATCCTGGCATTAAACCACGCTTTTTTAACCAAAAAATAGAACAAAATGCTCCAGAAAAAAAGATACCTTCAACGCACGCAAATGCAACTAATCTTGTGGCAAATGATGATTTTTTGTCATGAATCCATTTAATCGCCCAATCCCCTTTTTTTCGAATACAATCGAAATTAGATAAAGAATTAAATAATTTAGTTTTTTCTTCTTCATTTTTGATATAAGTATCAATCAATAAACTATATGTTTCGGAATGAATATTTTCCATAGCAATTTGAAAACCATAAAACGCACGCGCTTCTGATAATTGAACCTCATTCATAAAACGAAGCCCTAAATTTTCTAAAACAATTCCATCGCTCGATGCAAAAAATGCTAAAATCATTTTGATATAATATTTTTCATCATCCTTTAATGATTCCCAATGATTTATATCTTTAGACATATCAATTTCTTCTGGTCGCCAAAAACAATCCACTTGTTTTTTATACATTTTCCAGATTTCTTGATCTACTATTGGAAACATAACAAAACGATTTTCATCTTCAGTTAAAATGGGTTCTATGATTTTTTTTGACATGGTTGAATATATTATAAATATATATTTATATTATATTTGAATATAATAATGGAGATATCTGATAAAACTTATTTAGATGAATACCATAAATGTAGTAAAAAAATAATGTATTATCAATCAAAGAATGATGATAAAATAAGGGAAAAAATAATTACATTAATTCAATATATTGAAGAAAAAGATAAAAAAAATATTTTAGATACTAAATTACTATTAGAATATTTAAATTATATAGATAATATATAATGAACTATTTAAATAATAGTATATTGTTGTATATATTATTTATACTTACATTAATAATGATATTCAATAAAATATATCATAAAGAACACCTAGAATTATTTATATTTATATTTTTGATTATATTTATCTTTTGTTTCACAGATAATATGATAATTATTTTATCATTTACCTTATTATTTATGTGTATAATTAGTATTTTAAAAAAATGGAATAATATATATTTAATAATGCCTAAAATAAAATATCATATAAAAATAGGAAATTATGTAAATGTAGAAAAAGGATTACATTTAAATGCATATAAGGAGTTAAAAGAAGACGAACCTATACAATATATAGATACGAATAAATTAGATACTATAAATGATATAAATCAAAAATGGAATAAAACCAGACCTATAATAGATCAATAAAATAATAAAACTAATAATGTAAATAATATATAAAATATATATTGTAAAGTAAGTAAGCCAGAACTAATCCCTTCTAAATAAACAATATATTTTTGCCATTTTTCACTACATTCACAAAATGGACGTATAGATTTATAAAAATAATATACATTATAGGTTAAATAACCATGTATAAATATAATAAATAAAATGGATATAAATGATAATAAACTATACTTATGTAGATCTTTATTTGTTTTTAATATATTTGATTGATTAAATAATATAAATAAAGCAATGAATGAGACAATCAAATCTAAAATAATATAAAATTTAATATATTCTAAATTTAATTTTTGTTCTTGATTCGATACAAAACACGGACAATATGATAATTTTGATACATAAAAATATGTGTACAATAAAATTACAATGATTATAATTGCTAAAATATATTGAATTAATGATTTATACATTATATTTTAACATAATATTTTATTGTCTTTGTCTTCTGGATTGTTGTCTTCTTTTTTGTTGTTGTCTTTGTCTAGATTGTTGTTGTCTTTGTCTAGATTGTTGTTGTCTTTGTCTAGATTGTTGTTGTCTTTTTTGTTGTTGTCTTTGTCTAGATTGTTGTTGTCTTTTTTGTTGTTGTCTTTGTCTAGATTGTTGTTGTCTTTTTTGTTGTTGTCTTTTTCGTGTTCCTTTAGAATTTTTTCTTTTTTTTGAACCACCCTGTGCTACACCAGTTACACCAGTTACACCATCTACACCAGCTACACTAGCTGGTTCGGTTTCGGATTCCAGAACGCCTCCCGCTCCGCCACCCAATTGGTTATTTACATATCCGCCCATCTATATATATATATTAGATTTTTTTTTTATAAAACATTGATTTTTTTGTTTGTTTTGTTTTTTCTTTTCTTCTAAATATAATTGTAAATTTTGAAATTCACTTATATTATATTTTTTTTTAGAATAATAAGCAACTCTTTTTTTGTATTGATTAAAAAATACGCGATGAGGGTCTACTATATCAAGAACTAATGGATTTGAATGTTTACTTCTTAAAATACGACCAACACTTTGACATACATCACTTTTAGGAGTTGCCATTAATAATGTGGTTAATGTTTTAATATCCAAACCTTCAGAAGCCATTGCATAAGTTGCAATAATAATTTTTTTAGATTCACTTTTTTTTAATTCTTGTTCTTTCATTCCGCCTAAATAAAATCCAACACTATTTTCAAATAATATAATATTATCATATAAATATTCTATTAAAGATTTATTATGAGCTAAAATCATCATTTGTTGATCTGGATTTATTTTAAATTCATTACGTATAATTTGTAATATAAAATCTGATCTAATATTACAATTACATAAGGTGCTTATCATATTGCTATATAAAGGATTTCCCTTAAAATCAGTTTTAACATTATCAAATAATGTATCATCATTAAAATATATTGATTTTACATTTACGCATATAGTTAAATCCGTTTTTTCTTTATGGATAACTGGACCAATAAAATATTTAAATACTTTAGTTAATCCATCTTTTCTTGTCATTGTTCCGCTTAATCCCAGTGTATAATTAGGTACGATTTGAATCATAATATTTGAAAAAACCTCAGCACTTAAATGATGGCATTCATCATATACACATAATCCAAATTGATCCCACATAGTTGTATCGTATGTTTTGGATGATAAACTTTGGAGCATTCCTAAAACAATATCCTTATTTTCAATATCAATTATTTCTCCTTGTATTTTACCTATTTTTGCATCTGGAAGAAACTCTTCAATCCTTTCCATCCATTGATTCATTAGAAAACTTTTATGAACAATTACTAGTGTTTTTTTTTTAAGTTTACTAATAATATTTAGAGCCATGACAGTTTTACCTTTACCTGGCTCAACATCTAATAATCCACCACCTCCACCCCCAACGTATGAAATATATTTATCAATAATGTTATATTGATAATCATATAAAGTTCCATTAAAATTAATATTTATATCATTACCCTTCGATAATTTATTTGTTTGATAATCGCCAAAATGTTCTAATGCGTAATATAATGGTAAATAAATTTTATGTTCTGATTCACGATAAATTGGATAACTAGGTAAATTATTAGAATGAGTTGAATATGGTTTAATATTTAAATCATTCCGAATAGTATATAATTGTGTTTGGGATAATGTATTTTTATAAATAGTATATCCTTTTTTTCCCAAATATGACATATTATTATTATAAATTTGTTTCTATACTTTAAAAAAAATATATATTTATATTTATAATGAAAACATTATTTAAGAATAAGAACATTTTAAATTTCGAGAATTTAGTAGGATTATTATTAGCAATATTAATTATTTTTAATCTAAAAGTAGAAACAAGATTATCTAATTTGTTAAATACTCCAATTGGATTAATAAGCTCTTTAATAATTGTAATTTTATTATTTATATTAATGAACCCTGTGATTGGTATATTGTTCCTAATTTATTTATACGAAACAATCAAAGTATCTACAAATGACTTATTCCCTTCTTTAGAACAAAAAACAACTAAAATAAAAGAATTAAATAAAGAGTTAGATACAAAATTAGAAGAAAGTGTAGTAAATGATAAAGCACCAATTATAAATAAAAACAAAAATAATAATGTATCCTTTAAACCTTATGAAGAAAACAATATTAATATGTATCCTTATTAGTTGGTTTTGTAATATAATAAAATAATAAGAATATTACAATAAAACTAACTAATACCTCAAAAAAATAAAAAACATTTCTAAATGTTTTTTCTTTAGTTGTAAAAATACTTATATCCATATCAGCATCTTTTTCTTCAACAGGTGAACAATCAATATATATATCATTATCACCAACAGTTGTTGTAATTATTGTTAAATATTTAGCATAATCTTTTGATATAGTTAAAGGTATATTTTGTTGTGTAATTAAACTTTTATTATAGTTACCTTTAAAATAGTCTTCTAAAATATTATAGGTTGTTTCTAAATCACTATCTTTATATATAATATAATTTTGTTCTAATGTATAATAAGAATAATAATATTTATTCAAAGGTATTAAATTATTTAATAAATCACTATTATCTTCATTTTCTGTTGTTTGTGTAAATAAGTTATCTATAATATCCATTTTATCTAATTTATCAACTAGTTTAACAGGTATTCCTATACTTAAAAAGGAATAGCTTGATTTACAATTTATATAAACTATAAATTTATATTCTATATTATTATCTATAATATCTCTTTTTGTAGATAAAGATATACTATTTACATTAAAAAATAAATTATTATATTTAAGTTGAATTCCGTCTTGTTTTAAAATATTGTTTGTAATTGTATATTTATCATCACTAATTACTGGAACTTTGAAAATATTATTTTCATTAAAACTATATGTTATTGGATTATCTATATAAATATCATCTGTTCTAAAATTATTTGGATAACTTTTATATAAATTCATATATAAGATATAAATATATTTATATCCTATATATAATGAATGATGAAGAATTGAGTATATTATCAAATATGATATATTTTATTAACCCAAATTTTGTAATAGAAAAAAGTTTATTTGAATTTTTGGATAAAGTTTCAATCATTGAAGGAGAAAATGAAAAAAAAGAATTAGAAAAAGAACTAGAAAAAAGAAAATATATAGAAGAAACATATCGTGAAGATACAGATACAAATAAAATTTTTTCTCAATTAGTCAATGAGCATTTAATCAAATATACTAAATTTAGCGAAGTTGAAGTAGGTATTTATTCTGAGACAAATAAAGACAATTTATATTTATATAAAGATTATGAGATGTTTCATAATAAATTAGTAAATATATTATCAGATTTATATGAAAAAAATAGATAAATAATAGAAACATTGAAGGATAATACTAAAAATAAATGAATATTTGTTTTAGTTAAATAATTTATTCATATACTAACTATGATTATAAAGTTTATTATTTGATGTGTTTAATTTAGATGGATATACATTTGAGTTATATATTATATTTTTATTTCTATTACCTAATATATTTTTATTTCTATTACCTAATATATTTTTATTATTTGAGTTATTTTTATAGTTAACACCAGAATTATATATATTATTTACATTTTTACAGGTATTAATAAAAAAAGTTAAAATAAAAATAATTATTACAATACCTGGAAATAAGCATAAAAGAGACATCAATAATTTTAGTGCTATATTTAGATTAACACACACACTCCATATACGATATAATGTTATCACAAATAATATAAAAGATAAAACGGCAAATATTATAATACTTAAATTATTATTATCCAAATAATCATCATCTAAATTTAAATGAAACTCAAAAAATCTGTAAAAAGAAGAACTTTTAAACCAATATTTAGATGTGTCTGTTTTTTTTGTTCTAGAAATTTTAATTATTTTTTTCTTCTCATAATCTACCATTATATATATAATGTATAAAATTTAATAATAAATTATATTAAATGTAAAATAAATATATTATTATGAAAAGAAACATAACTGAAGTATACAAACAATTTTTAAATGTTCAAAGGTGTAAAAGAAAACTTATAATATCTAATGAAATACATAAAAAAAAAAAAATATATTATTATGATTATGATATTATTGATATGATTAATTTTAATAAATATTATTCATATTTATTTTTTTAAAAATATTCAAATCCAATTTTATATAAATCGTCTAAAATATAATTCCAATATTGAATACTTATTTTTCTATAATGCGGATCATTCGGTTTATGATATTTTAATATATTTTCTACATAATGAATACGTTTATTAATATTGAAAGCATCTATTTTTTCATATTCTTCAATTTGTTCATCAAGGTTCATATAAATCATATAGTTTATTATTTAAATAAAATTGATTTAAATATTAAACTATATTAATGTAAATATGTTATGTGATAATAACCCACACGAAAGAGACAAAAATATTTCTTTTCAAGAAAAGGGACATATATATAACGTAAATGGTGATATAAAATATACATCTGTTACTACATGGATAAAAAATAAATTTGAAAAGTTTGATGCAGATAAAATTATAAGTTCTATGATGAGTTCACCTAAATGGGAACAAAATAAATATTATCCAATGAAAAAAAAAGAAATTAAAGATTTATGGTATCATAATGGACGTGAAGCCTCTAAACAAGGAACTATTATGCATAAAATATTTGAAGATTATTATAATGGCGTAAATATATCAGATGAACAAAAAAATACGATTGAATATTCTTATTTTGAAGATTTTATCAAAGATCACAGAAGTTTAATACCATTTCGTAATGAATGGATGGTATATAATGAAGATAATAAAATAGCAGGTTCAATTGATATGACATTTATAAATGGTGATGATACAATTAGCATTTATGATTGGAAACGTTGTAAATCAATTGAAAAAGTAAATTCATTTAATAAATTTGCAATTGACCCAAAATACGAAGATATACCAGATACGAATTATTGGCATTATGTATTACAATTAAATATGTATCGTTATATTTTAGAAACTAAATATAATATGAAAATCAAAGATATGTATTTAATATGTATACATCCAGAATTATCTTATAGTTATTTGAAAATAAATGTACCTTATTTAGAAATTAAATAATTATATATATATATGAATTATCTAAAAAAAACATTTAAAAAAATAAAAAGATTTTTGAATTCAAATAAAAATAAGAAAAAAACAAGAAGAAACAAAAAGAAGAAACAAAAAGGTGGATGACCATAAATATAATGGGGTCAAACATTGGATGATGAATTTTTTAATTCGGATATAATGTTTTAACTCTATTATTTACTGTAGTATAATAATCAAATTGTTCTAAACGTGTTTTTTCTAATTCTTTTTTATTTACATTTTCCTTAATTATTTTTTTACGATTGAATAAATCATCTAAGATATATCTATTTTTTTTTTTATCTCCGCAGGTAAATATACTACATGATGGTTGATTATTTATTAAATCGCAAAATTTGTAATTTCTTTCATATGGAATCATTAATTTATAATCATTAGTCGTTTTATTATAATAAGATAATTCTGAAATATTTAGTTTATCTTTATTTTCATATACATTATCATCTGTGTTATTGTAAATATATAGTGATTTTATTGGATCCTCCATAGGTAAACTTATATTTCTAGACCATTGCGGATTAATAAAGCTATATGTACATATTGTATCATCTGGTATATATGTTGGGGGGTCTGATAAATATTTTTTTATATCACCATATTTCATATCATTAATATTATTTATATTATATTTATTTACTATATTATCTGGAATATTTCTGAAATAATATATATTATTTTTATCCCAAATATCTTTCTTTTCATTATCTTTTATATTATTATCAAAATATTTATCAAAACTCTCATAATATGGATTATATAATAAATAAAATAATACAATAATAAATAATATTATTAAAAACTTATTCATTATATATTATAGTATAAAAAATGATTTAAAGATTATCAATATGTTATATTAATAATGTATCAAGTAAAATGGTTTAATAAAAAGAAAGGCTATGGTTTCGTACGGAATGAAATGGATGAAGAATATTTTTGTCATCACAGTGACATTTCTATTTCTGGATATCGTTTTCTAAAATCGGGTGAATATGTTCAAGGTGACCTGGTTGATATTGAAGAAGGTAAAAAAAAATTATCCAATATTCGTCCTCCAGTAGAATGGGGTAAATTAATGTGCCAGTTACAAAATGAACCAAACGAAAGCAGAACTTAGATACATTCTCTAAATAATTATTTTTTGAATTAATTCCTTTAATTAGTTATTTCAATAATTAATTAAAAAACTTAAAATAATATTAGGGATAAGGTAATAAATGATTGTATAGAAACAAATATTTTAGATATATTAGTAATTGGATAAATATCACCGTAACCTAATAAACAAGATGTAATAATAGAAAAATATAAACTATCTAAATAGTCTTGATAAAAATTTGGTTTGCCTATTTTATCTTCTTCATCTTCAACCATATTTTTTATGTTATTACGAACATTCATTTTATTTATCTCTGAATATAAATTTGTATATGGTTCTTTTGCTTCATCTTCAATCATATCATATTTTATTTGATCTTGTATCTTATTTATTCCGTGAAAATGTATTGACCCCATAATAGTATAAATAATTGAAAATATGACAGCACTAAATATTAAATATATAATTTTAGAATGATATTTATCTTTCATATATATAAAATTGATAAAAAATATATTATATGATATTATTTAATGGATATACAAATATTTATACATTGTGACATAGATAGTATTATATTATTAAATTATTTATTTATTTTAGATTTGGGTACATATCACATTGTATTTTATAATAAAAATGAAGAATTATTATTTTGTAAAAAATACAAAGATATTTTACCTAAGTGTAAGTATATTATATGTAATCAAGAACAATATCCAAATATAATAGCGAATTATACAATTTGTTGTTGTGATGTATATAATAATATTAGAAGTAATTATATTATAAATCAAAAAAACGATGTGAATATAGAATTATATAGTAAAACTATAGATAAATTAGATAAAGATATTATAAAATATATTTATTTTGATATGTTTAATGAAATAACTGGATTTAAAATATTAAAATCAGAAAACTATAATGAATATATCGAATATATATATAATTATTCATATGATATATTTAATTTATTAAGACCTGGAGATTATATTAATTTGCATAGTAAAGAACATTTAATTATTGAATGTAATAGTTTAATTAAAACATATAATATTAAACTTAATTCAAAAGGTTATAGAGATTTGTATAAATGGAGACATATTATAGAAGTATTATTTCCTTCGATGAATAAAATATATTTATATGAAAATGTATTTTCTACATTATATTCAAAAAAATATAAAAATATTATCTATGAATGGAATAAATATTATTTGAGTACTATCATTTATAGAGAACATTTTAATAATTTAATATTACCTTTTAAAAATATATATAATGGATATATTCTAAATTGTATAATAAAAAATAAAGAAATTAAAAATTACGAAAAAGTAATTAATGATACATTAATCACTTAAAATATTATTTATAGTATTTATAATGATCTCAATTCTTGCAGTGGTTTGATTACATGTTGAATAAGTTTCTTTTAAATTATTTAATCCTTTAATTGCACTTTTTAAATATTCCTTTAATTCATCGTTCTTTTTTTCTTTTATATATTTATTAGATTCATTAATAATAATATTTATTTTTCTTAATGTTTCATTACGATTATCTTGTCTATTCCAACGTCTAAACCATTGTGGTATTAAACTATTTGATTCTATATTTAAATAAGTATCTCTTGTTATAAGTTTTTGATTTATTTCTAATTTAGATAATATATTGAGATTAATTTTAATTTCATCGTACTCCATTTATTTAATAAAATATTTTCCTTCTTTATCTTTATCCCAATTATGCATAATTCTTGGAGGATTGACAGAATTATTAATATCTTCGGTTGAATATACGTTATGTTTATCATCAATAAATTGATGTATACCATTGATTTCTTCAAGCCATATTTCGATTTTTTTAATATTAGATTCTGAAATATTATTAGTTATTGTACCATATGGTGTACCCTTAATATGTGTTCCACAATATTGATTATCCCTTTTTTTTCGTGTACATCTCTCATTATTTGAACGTAAAGCACAACATCTTTCAAAATTAGGAATCGTATTTTTAATACGTTTACGTTTCTTAAAATCTTCTTCTTGTAATTCTATATTATTATAGTCAAATATATATTGTAATAATTCTTGTTTTCTATTTACATTATCTGAATCTGTAATTGTTAAACATTCCATATAGTTTTTTATATTATCCTTAAACTCATGAGTATGAATATCAATCTTATTTTTAATATTACGTTCCATTAATAAAATCATAAATATAAATAAAAATCAATTTTCATAATTAATCAATAATGATAAAAATAATAACATTATACATAACCAAAATATATACATATGTATTATATAACTATCTAGTCCAAAGAAAACTCCAATATTTATTAATATTCTATATATAAATAGTACAAAAAATAACCATAATATAATTCTTGATAAACGGTTCTTTAATAATAACATACTATATATTATTATTATTTTTTCTTAAACTTTATATTATCTTTAAATTTAATTTCACGATTATCTTGTATATATTCACATATTTTATTTGCTTCACCTATATTATTATAATATTTAGTCATAATATCTAATAAATATTTTTGATTAAGCGTTTGTTTTACCTTATTTTGTACATATTTTATTTCGCCACTATTAATATCGATCACATCTAAATCGTGTTCCTTCATCATAGAAGTTAAATTATTTCCAACTATTTTTTGTTCTTTTTTAAATTCTCGTATCTTAGATTGTAATGATGAAATTTCATTATTTAATTGAACCCATTTTAGGATATTATTTTTTAAATCTTCTGACATATTAATATATATATATATATATTTAATCATTTTTTTGATTTAAATGTAATCTACAATAATGATTATTTTTTGTTATATTTTTACTACATTTTTTACCATTTTTACATATTCCATTACATATATTTATAATTTTTGAATGTTGAAAACAAAAAGTTCCATGATTAAATTTATGAGCTGGCTTATCACATTTATTACATTTAAATATATCTAAAGTATTGAGTTGTTTAAATTCACTTCTTATAATTTCATCTATTTCATAATAAGGTATATTTAAATCATACTTTTTTCTACAATATGGACAAATAAATCCTTTTTTATTTTTCTGTTGCTTTATTTCTAGGTATAAATAAATATAATCATAAGAATGATTACAAGGTAATACAATTTTATTTTCTATTATATCTTTACTAATTAAACAATATTCCATATATTATATTCTCTATATTCTTTATATTATGTCAAAAAAAGTTTGGGGAAATATTACCTGGAAATTATTTCATAGTTTATCTTTTCATATAAATGATAATGCTACACAAGAAAATATATTAGAATGTATTGAAATTATAAAATATATTTCATTTAATTTACCATGTCCTACGTGTTCACAACATGCAGCCAAACTATTTAAAAATGTAAATATTAATAATTGTAAAAATAAATATCAATTAATACAATTTGTAAATACTTATCATAATAAAGTAAATGAAAATATTGGTAAACAAATGTTTAATAAAGAATTATTATTTCAAACTTATTCTAATGTAAATCTTGAACAAGTATTAAATGATTTTTTTAAAGTATATCAAAATTTAAAATCAAATAGAACAATGATATTATATAGCTTTCATAGAAATCTGGTATTAATAAGACTAAAGAATTATTTAATGAGAAATAAAAAACTATATAGTTTGCAATAATTCACCATTTTTATATACATTACATTTGAACTTTTGTTTACTTGGTCTTAAACACGCTGTTTTATTTGAATTAAACTCAGAATAATATAAAAATTCCTTTGTATTATTGTTTGTACTTAATATATTATAATAAACAACAGCCCATATAAATCCAATAAAACTACCTAATAAAATTCCAGTAAAATTAGTACATTTTAAAATATTTCTTGTTACTGCATCTAATGCATAAATTAAAATAAAAAACATAACCAATGGTAAATTAAATATAGATTTTGATATCATTGGTAAAAATAAATAAGTTAATGTAAATATATATAATGAACTATTAAAAGATGGGCTTGAATAATTCATTCCAGTGCCAAAAAATGTACAAAAATTTGAATTATATACAGAAGCTTCTGGCGGATCTATTACATCATTGTCTCTATACGTTAATTTTAATATTTTTATAAATATACCCATAATAAATACACCAAATAAATATATAAATCCCTTGAAATTCGCATTAAATACAGATAAAATAAATAATAAAAACATTATAAAAAAGGGACCAATTAATGTAAAAAACCCTAATATATTTGTAGAATTCATTGTTATTGGGGTATATTTCGTACTTGTTTTTACATTATTTACAACTGAACTATACGAAGTTGCTTGCATATCTTATAATAAAACAATATTAAAATAATAATTTAATATTATTATAATATGGGTATTCCAAGTTATTTTTCATATATATTAAAAAATCATAAACAGATTATTAAAGAGCTATATACAATAAAATATCAATATTTATACATTGATTCAAACTCAATTATTTATGAAAATATAGATAAAGAAGGAAATATTTATAAAAATATATTAGATTCTATTTATACAATTATAGAAAAAATTAATCCTAAAAAAACATTTGTATGTTTTGATGGTGTAGCTCCTTTAGCTAAATTAAAACAACAAAAACAAAGAAGATATAAATCATGGTTAACCAAAGAAATATTAAATAATAATTCAAGCTTTAATTCAAATTGTATTACACCTGGTACGATTTTTATGCAAAATTTAAATGAATATTTAAAAGAACATTTAGATAAAAATATTATATTAAATGATTCAAGCATTTGTGGCGAAGGAGAATATAAAATTTTTGATTATATCCGAAAAAATAATGAAAATGTAAATCATATTGTTTATGGATTAGACGCTGACCTAATTATGTTAGGACTATTACAATATCCAAAAAAAATATATCTATATCGGGAAACAAAACATTTTTCTTATCTAAAACATATACAAGAACATAAGGAATATACACTTCAATTAGACCTATTAGGTCTTCAAATATCTAAATTATTAGATGACCCAGATATTCATAATTCTATTGAAAATTATTGTTTTTTATGTTTTTTATGTGGAAATGATTTTTTACCTCATAATCCATCCATTAATATACGTAATAATGGTATAGATTATCTATTAGATAAATATAAAAAAAATGTGAAATATATTATTAAAGATTCTGAAATTAGCTGGAGACAATTGTATATTTTATTTAATGAATTAAGTATATATGAAACACAAATGATATATAAACAACTTGAATGGAAAAAAACGAAAAATATTCATAAGATTAGTGCAGAAGACCGTTTAAATTGCTTACCATTAATGGATACAGAACACGAAAATTATATTTATCAATTTCCAAATAAATATAATGAAATACTATTTAATCAGAAAAATGATGATTCTATTTGTAAAAATTATCTAGAAATGTTGGAATGGACCTGGAAATATTATAATGGGTTATCAATTGATTATAATTTATTTTATAAAATGAATTATGTACCTAAGTTTGAATCTTTAAAAAAACATATACCTTGTTTTGATGAATCTTTATTAAATGAGACAAATATAAAATATGTACACCCAATTACACAACTTATTTTTGTATTACCTTATAGAGATTTTAATCTAATACCTAAAATAAATATTGATGAATTAATTAAAACATTTCCAGAATTAACTGAAATAAACTTTGATATACAATATAGTTTTTGCCATTTTTTTTGGGAATCATATGTTGATTTTCATTATATAGATATTTTGAAATTAGAACATTACGTTCGGGCACATTTAGAATAATATATTTTACGTTATATATGTTTGAGCAAATTGAAGAGTTTAAACAATTTTTAAAATCGTCGGATAAAGATATTACTATTATAAAATTTACAGCAACTTGGTGTGGACCTTGTAAAAGAATAAACCCATTTATACAAAATATAAATAATCTATATAAAAATAAGAACAAATATTATAGATATATTGAACTAGATGTGGACAAGAATAATGAATTATATAAATTCTTTAAACGGAGAAAAATGATACAGGGTATTCCTTCTTTTTGTTTATATTATAAAGATAAATTTGATGAAGATATGTATTATGTTCCAGACAAAATAGTTACTGGTGCAAATGAATATGAAATTAGTAAGTTATTTAAGGATGTATTAGAACATTTAAATTAAAGTTATATTATCCAAATAAGAATATATAAATAATATAAATGTCTAGTTTAGAAGAACTGTTAAGTATGTTTAATTTAACTATTCCATTTAATGAAACTGATTTGAAAGACGCAAGAAAAAAAGTTCTTATGTTACACCCAGATAAAAATGTTAATAAATCAAACAGTAAAATATATTATGAAAAATATAATGATGCTTATCAAAAATTATGTGTTATTTACAATTATATAAAACATGAAACAAATGAAGATAATTTAAAAACATCTTATGAAGCAGATGATACATTCAAACAATATATTGAAAAAAATAATATTCATAAAAATCCAAAATTATTTTCAAAACACTTTAATGAAATGTTTTCAAATGTTTATATTAAAACAAATAACGAAAGTTGTGGATATGGTGAATGGTTGCAATCTAAAGATGATTATTATAATAAAGATAATATAGAAGAATCAAGAAAAACTGGTATTCTAAATAATCAAATTATTAGAAAAAATGAATTAGAAACCTATAATTTAGATAAAAATAATTATTCAGATTTAAAAGAAGCACATAAAAATACAATTGTTCTATTAGATATAGAAAAAGAGTTTGATAACAAAGAAAAATATAGTTCAATAGAAGAATATCAACATAATCGAAGATTGAATAATAATGATATCAAAACCAAAGAAGACTCTTTAAAAATACTACAAGAACAATATAAAAAAAATACACATGAATCATTAAATATTGCTTATCAATATAAAAAACAATATGAAGAAATGTCTGAAAAAAAAAAACAATATTATTCAAAATATTTAATGTTAAATAATTTATAGTAATATATATAATGAATGATTTTTACATTTTTATCATACTTATTTTTATTTTATTAATTATATTAATTTATCTAAACAACCGCGAAAAATATTATAACTGGATGTATCAATTTAAAAATCAAGAATTGGATATAGATGATTTCTTTTTTAGTGATATAAAACATCTGGATAAATCAAATAAACGCAAATTATGGATCTATATACCTATTGAGAAAAATAATAGAAAATGGGAATCTTTTTATTCTAGAAGTAGTAATAATTTAAATTGTGACTATATTGCCTTATGTATTAAATCAATTATTGATCATTGTGGGGAATATTATGATATTATAATTGTAGATGACACTAATCTATATAAATTATTACCAGAACATAATGTGGATATTAGTAAAATATCTGGCTCATTATTAGATAAATATAGACAATATGCATTATTAAATATTTTATATAAATATGGAGGAGTTATTATTCCAAGCTCATTATATTTAAGAAAAAGTATCTATAATGTAGATAAACCAGATACATTTTTTGTAGGTGAACTAGTTAATCAAGGTAAACAATCTAATATGGATGATTATATTTATTCAACTGAACTTATGGGTTCAAATCAAAATAATCCTATATTAGCTAGTTATATTGATAAATATAGTAAACAATGTTTAAATGACCTAACCTTGGAAAATGAACACTTTAATCAACAATTATTAGAAGAAATGGATATACCAAAATTAGATGGAAAATATATTGGTGTAAAAACAATGAATGATGATAAAATCTTATTAGAAGACCTCATGTCTAGTAAAGAATTGGAAATTTGTAATGATTCTGTTGGACTTTATATACCTCATCAAGAATTATTAAAACGAAATCATTATAATTGGTATATATCATTGAATAAAGAAGAAGTGTTAGAATCTAATGTATTTGTCTCCAAGTTTATGTTAAAATCAAATGAGTTTAAATAAATATTATAATAAATATTATGGAATGTTCTGTATGTTTTGAAGATACAGAACATTTTTCAATATGTAATCAATGTAACGAATGTAGTATTATGTGTTATATATGTGAAAAAAAATGGATAGATAAAATGAATAATCCTAATATTTGTCATATTTGTAAAAATAATACACGTGTTAATATTAATGATAATAATTTACAATATTATATATTATTAGAAGATGACAATAATATAGAACCAATCCAAGAAAATAATTATAAAATTATTCTAATTTTTGCAAAAATAATAAGATTTTCACTAATGCTTTTTTTGATGGGTACATTTATGTATTTACTTGTATTATATACAATTTATAATGATCTTTTTTTGTTAGATATGCTAATTTTTTTATTTATATTATCTATTTGTTGTTTTTATATTTGTTACATATAAAAATAATAATCTATAAAATATTCACTTTTTATATATCTAATTTTATATTCATAATGAATATTATATTTTTTACATAATTGTCTAAACAATGCCATAGTTTTTTTATATGTATATGGCTTATCTATATATTTATTGTTTTTTAAATAGACCTCGAGTTTTTCTACATAATCTTCTATCTTATTTTTGAATAAAAAAGATTTAAACATCTCTTTATTTAGATAAAAAATATTGTTATTATTTTCACATATATTTTCTATCCAATTTTTAAATATAAATTCTTCAGTATCCATATATTATATTTTTAAAAAGTTTTTAAAAGGATTAAAATATGTATAATTATGAAATAATGGTAATACACATAATGAACATAATGGAATTATAGCATGATATAATGGATTTATATTAGGTGATATATGATTCATTTGTTCATATACAATAACAGAATAATCATCCATATATATATATATTATTTACAACTTATTTTCAATTTTATGTAAAGATATTAATTCATTTGTTAAAAAAACTAAACATATTTTATTATCAAATCCATTGTATATAGAATTAATATATTCTGAAATTATACATATATAATTGTATTTTAATTCACTGCTTTCTAATGTTTTAATATAGTCGTAGATAAAATTATATAAATCTAATAAAGAATACCCTTTATCATGATAATAAAATAATATTTTTGTTGATTCTTTTATATTACCGTATTTTACATATTCAAAATATAACTTAATTTTATCAATTTGTATATGATTAATATAATTATCTATAGTATCTTTAGTTATTGTATTGATTTGTAATAATTTAAAATATTTTACAATATTAATAAAAAAATCTTTATTCATATTAGAATATTTAATAATTAAATGTTTAGTTTCATCATCTATCGTTATATTTTCTTTTTTACAAATATGAACCATAAACTTCTTATAATTATCCATAGACAATTTATCAAAAATAATATTTTCACACCGCATTTGAATTGTTTCGTATATTTTACCTATACATTCACATTGAAATATAAAAAATGTATTATTATTCATTAAATTTTTAAAATAAGATTGTATATTTTCATTAATTTCTTCTAAATTATATATAATTATAATTTTATTATATAGAGTTTTTGTTTTTGAAAATACTACTATATTATTTTGTGGTGAACATATATTTGTATCACTATAACAATTATTTATTAAAACATATTCATTATAATTGTCTATATCATACTTTTTCTTATAATATGTTTTAACTAATGTTTCTATAAATAAATGTGGTATTTCTCCAATAAATAATAGATTCATATTATTTTTATCTATACAATTATTTATTTGTCTCAATATAGATTCCTTATTTTCAAAAATATATTCATCCATAATAGTATCGTCGTTTTATATTTAAATAAAATTTAATGTATTATATATATGAACTTTTATGATATTCTTGGGCTAAATAAAAATGCAACACAAGATGAAATAAAAAAAAAATATAGATCTTTAAGTTATCAGTATCACCCAGACCGAAATTCAGAAGGAGATGAAATATATAAAAAAATAAACGAGGCGTATGATATATTAGGAGATTGTGAAAAAAGAAATATATATGATATGGAAGAAATGGTAAATATTGGAAATATTTTTGAAAATATATTTAAAAAGAAAAAAAAACAAGACCCAGTAGAAGAATTGTTCAATGATAATTTTTTTTCATCTTTTACAAGTATGAATACAAATACATATATTGAACCGATTGAATTAATATTAGAATTAGGATTTAAAGATGTATATAATGGAACTAATATACCTATTAATATTAAACGTAAAAATATAAATGATAATAATACAACATATGAAATAGAAAAAATATATATTGATATTAAACAAGGAACCGATGATAATGAAATTATAAAAATAAAAAATAATGGAAATAGTATAAATGGTGAATATGGTGATATAAAAATCAAAATAAAAATAATACCAAATGAATATTTTAAACGACAAGGATTAAATATAATTTATACTAAACATATATCTTTTATAGAATCTATTTGTGGATTTGAATATAATATTGTCCATATAAATGAAAATATATTAAAATTAAAAAGTAGTAGAGGTAATATTATACAAAATTATGATGAAAAAATAATAAAAAATAAAGGATTTACAAGAAATAATATAACAGGTGAACTTAAAATTATATTTAAAGTCAAACCACAAACCTTAAATGAAACACAATTAAATACACTCGAAAATATATTAAACAAGTGTTGAATAAGTGTTTTCATTCGAATATGTTGAATAAGTGTTTTCATTCGAATATGATTCAAATCCTTCTTCTATCACATCATCTTCATCTATTTCATTTTGTTCGGGTTCTACCGATTGGTTTTCGGGTTCTACCGATTGGTTTTCGGGTTCTACCGATTGGTTTTCGGGTTCTACCGATTGGTTTTCAGGTTCTACCGATTGGTTTTCGGGTTCTACCGATTGGTGACCTTCACGCTTTCTTAGAAAATACCATATTAATGTAAATAGAACAATTACAACTAATAAAAATATAATTTCTTTATATTTATGTGTGGTTTTATATAATTTTTTATGTAAAAGTTTTTTACTAATTGTATTTGTATTATTTACAAGTTTTTCTGTAAGAGATGAAATTTTTTTTGGAACGATAGTTTTTACCATATATATAACTAAAATATTTTATTATACATCTATTCTAATTCCTCTATATATAGGATGCCTTGGTATATTATCTTTTGTTAATTCCATATAAGAAAAATTTATCTTGGAACCTATTGGAATATAATATTCAGAGTCTGGTTCATTATATTCTTTTCTCATTCTATCGGTCATTCCACTTCCTATACTAAATGTTTTACCATTTTTTAGTTTACATAATAAACTACCTAATAATCCTTCTAATCTATTTGTTCCTTTAATATATTTTAATACAATCGCCTCATCATCATTATTTAATTTCATTTTTAATAATAATTTACTTCTTTTACATTCATAAAATGAGTTTGGTTCTCTTAAAATAACCCCTTCAGCTCCATTTTCAATATATTCACTATATATTTTGGATAATTCTTCAAGATTACTAATTTTGAATGGTTCGTTAAATTGTATGGAGGTTTGTTCTGGATTTTTTATATTGATATCACTTATAATTTTTTTAAGAATTTTTAATCTCTCTTCATATGGCTTATTTATATGTGGTACATCAAATACCATAAATTTTACATCTTTCCAAACGTCATCTAAATATTCTTTTGTTATTTTTTTACTAATTTTATAATTACTTATTCCAGATATTTTTTGAAACATTCCTCTACCTAACCATATTTCACCGTCTAAAGCAATATTTTTAGGTAATAATTCTAAAAACCATTCAGGCACATAGTTAAATATTTTTCCTCTTAATATTCCATTTACTTTACTTGGTCTAGATACTATATTTTTACCAGTCCATATACCTCTAAGTCCATCATATTTTTCACTTATATACCAACCATTTGGTGGACTCATATAAGAGTTTTTTTTACTAAATGATAACATTTTTCCATCTTTATATAAATTATCTGCCAACATTATACCAGTTCCACCATTTTTAAATTCAATATATTTTTTATTTTTTTCATTTATTTCACTAAACTTGTCTGGAAATACATGTATAGATTTTGTAGGTTCACTTATAGTCCTCTTTAAATCTATTGATTTTTTCATATATTTTTCGTCATATAATGGACTTTCTTCTGAAAAATCTAGTTCTGGACTATTTAAATGTCCTAATTTATTTTTAAATTTAAGTGGTCCATTAGATAATAACGGAGTACTATTAGATACATTTAGTTCTGGACTATTTAAATGTCCTAATTTATTTTTAAA
>Ga0129324_10000271_pt1 | contig 37445 bp, 29 predicted proteins | sample CPBDNA_7_FD_96879 | JGI IMG/M metagenome (GOLD analysis project Ga0129324, IMG submission 96879) | Freshwater to marine salinity gradient microbial communities from Chesapeake Bay, USA - CPBay_Spr_15_0.2_DNA | ecosystem: Environmental > Aquatic > Marine > Coastal | place: USA: Chesapeake Bay...
CAGGTTCAGGTTCAGGCGCAGCAGGTGCATGTGCCGCTGGTGCATGTGCCGCTGGTGCAGGTGCAGCAGGTTCAGGTTCAGGCGCAGCAGGTGCATGTGCCGCTGGTGCATGTGCCGCTGGTGCAGGTGCAGCAGGTTCAGGTTCAGGCGCAGCAGGTGCATGTGCCGCTGGTGCAGGTGCAACTGATGCAACTAAACTGCAATCGTCGTAGCACAATGCGCCGTGTGATGGGCTATCGTAGCTCGAATCGCCGAGCGTAACGTCCGAGAGTGTTATTCCGTGAAGGCTGCATGCACGCAACAATTCCTCGGAAAGGTCTGGAATTTCGAACTGACGGACAAGTGTAAGCTCTGGCATAAAATCACGTGTCGTACCACTTACGTTTGCCGTCCCATATGCGTAGCTTGTCCACAGAATACTGGTCGCCTCAAACATGTCCAACCACATCGCCTTGTGACGTCGGACACATTCCACATCGTTGAGCGTAAACGTCATGGACTGTTTCAGTTTCATTTGCTCCTCTACCACGTGAGCCCAAAGGCGGTCCCTTATATTGTACTCGCCTTTCGTTGCCTTTTGACGCCAGTCCTCGTGAACTACAATGCGCATAACTTCTACTCGAGATGACGTCGTGCTGATCCAAATCATGCCCACGCACATGTGCTCCGTATCACTCGTAATGACATCGGCCTCGTAGACGACGATGCTAGTAGCAGGTATGTTATTTATAATCTTGTCGTTTGCAAAGTCCAGAAGCTGCTTCCACATTGTATTGTGCTCCACCATATCCTTCACACGAATCGCTGCACTTGTCCAGTCTGCGGGCCGTATCTTTCGCACACAGACCCGGTCGATGGTGGGACTGTTGTATGGATCGACCGAGCCGCAAAACAGAGGCGATGGAGTTGGCGAAACTCCAATATGAATAATATTTTGAACAAAAGCCTCCTCACCACCAGCCGCGCTCGGTTGATTGCACAGCTGCAGGAGGTCCCAAGAAATCATCCGATCGGCTTTGCAAAGATACTTCAGGAAGGTGTGGCGACAGCGGCAAATGTATGGGCGGACACGTTCGAATTTATCTCTGAATGCAAGTCGGCGACATGTATTCCAAAGATGCTCGATATTTGTGTTCGACGCCATGAGCACGACTATGCTAAGCACAGAATCACCGTCTTCAACCTCTGAAACTGGAATAGTTTCGATGCTCATGATCTGCTCGTCCTCGTACAAAAGCACTGAAACCTCCGACACATCCTCTCGTGAAACCTCGCGAAAGAACACACGCAACTTAGGCGTCGGCGCATGGGAACCATGGAGAATAACTTTTTGAGGATTGAACGCATCGAACGTGACGTAGTCGTTGACAACGAAGTCTGGGCCACGAGACCAGCATAGTGACGAACTCGTGATCGCATGCACTCCAAATGGTTTGAACGCCGATGGAAGCGGTACATCGGGAAAGGCAACAGTGATAGTCAGCTGGTAGCCGTCTTGCAGTGTTTCGGACGTGCTGGATGTGTTTGCGGGATGCGAGAAACGTGCCAGAGGATACGACGGCAGCAGCCAGTTGACGCCGGCATCATCAGGAGACGTACGATACATAGAGCTGGAGGAAGTCATTTTGATGCACATGCTTCTGTCTTGAAGGGAGAGCGTGAGTGAAATCGTGTTGGTGACACCTCCGAAGCATGTCTCCTTGCAGTCGACCGCGCAGCCATTGTTGCAAAGGTGCAAACGCAAATCGTTCCATCGTTTCACAATGTCTATTTGCAAGGGATTCGTAAACAGCTCCTTTGTCATCTGAGCGAACGCAGAAATACGTTCGTAAATGGATTCGTCGTGACCTTTTACAAACGATGCCATTCCATACACCGTGTGCGACAAGGAATGCACTCAGCGCCTTGTACAGTATTACGCACCACAATTGTATATTACGCAATCAAGCTTGCAGTTTTGCGTAATGCAGTTGACTTAATGCGTAATATGTAAATCGACACGCGAACAGCAGCCACGTGCAGCTCACGCAAACTGACCGTCACACGATTCCTCATGAAGGTTCAGCCGAACGCGTTGGCACTCTTCGAGGTGAATGCTTCTGTTTTTCAGCAACACGGATACAACTCAGCCCAGGAACTGGACACTGGGTTTCGAGAGTCCGTGACAGTAAAGGTGGTGCAGGAGTACCTCGACTTCTTTGCGGAGCGTGCACGTAAGCGTCGGACATGCGAGAATGTGACCACCGGAGATGAGGACGAGGACGAGGACGAGGACGAGGACGAGGACGAGGACGAGGACGAGGACGAGGACGAGGACGAGGACGAGGACGAGCAGGACGAGGACGAGGAGGACGAGGAGGACGAGGATAATGATTACGAGGAAGACGACGATGGCGAGGACGACGAGGACGAGGACGACGAGGACGAGGACGACGAGGACGAGGACGACGAGAACGAGGACGACGAGGATGATGTCGACGAGGAGGACGACGATGAGGACGACGAGGAGGATCTGTATGACACTGGGATGTTAGCTGTTCCTCCTTTTCTTTCGAAGATGGAACGTGACAAACTCGAGCTACTGAACGACGTTGTTCGTGTCGACACCTCAAGCTGGCGCAAGACGTGCAATTACGTTACCACCTCCGTTGTCGGGAACCGCGTGTCCGTCCGAAGTATTGCACCGGATCTTACCGACGAAGCCATCTTGTCGATGCAGCGCTCTGCGTTCAAAGTGTGTCAGTCACCGCAGCTTGTCGCGCAGATGGGAAGCTTTCGCAAGTTCCTCATCGAAAATCGTGTGGCACGTGGTAGCTTTGTCGAAAACGTACTGCAACCAGATACGGCCGAAACACTTTTCACTGTCGCTGCTGCGTTTCGAGGTCAAACGTACCACTATCCTCTTGCTCAGGAGCGCAACGACGGGCCTGGAATGCGGAGGATGCAGAGCCTTATCGATTGCGGTCTGCCTCCTGAAATAGCAGAGCTCATCGTCGGCATTCCTACGGGCGACACGAATCGCGCACACTGGATGAGCAAGGATGCTGCGCTCAGTGTCGCAAACGAGTTTGAGCGTCAGTGCGACGAGATGATCCATCGTGGCAACTTCAGCGATATTCTTTTTTTGATTACTTTCAACTTTTTGGACCTCGCGCGTTCGTGTTCCCCTTTGTTCCCTCCGACGCATGTGAACATGACAGGTAAGAGTGAGGCAAAGCTCATGTCATTCTTTGATGTTGTTCCACGCAAACGTCCCTACAAGCACCGTCAGACGCCTTGGCAGTATCGTGCGCTTTCGGAAATTTCGCAAAGTCTTTGGGTCTCAAAGGTCGTCGGTGTTGGTGTCCTGTACGACGAAACCATTCACGCGCCTGTGTTTGGATTTACCGACGAACAACGCAAAGCGCCGAAATGGACAGGACAGGAACGGTACAAGTTGATTCACGAGACGCCACACATTGCCTACAACGAATTGTTAAACGTCGAAACATCCGCTTCCTGTCCTCTGACGGTTGCTCGGGCTGTAATGAAGACGATCCATGAGATCGTTTCGGACGCAACGTCGAACGTCAACAAGGCCATTTTTTACAGTAACGACTTGACCACGTTCACATTTGCAGGAGTCACACTGCCGATTGGCACAATGATCGTGAACCCACATCGCATTGGATTAGGTGCTCTGACGTGGTCACCAGAAATGGTCGACCACGATACAGGTGGGATGTATGTGTTGCGTGATTTCTCGCACATGGACACTGCATACCTCTTCATACCGGTTGGCGCTGCTGTTGTGCCATTGGATTCTAAACCACAGCCGTTCATTTCGTTCCGACTCAGCTGTCGCTGCGACAAGACGATCGGCGTGCGCATCGACCCGAGTTGGACTGCACAGGACGGCCCGCTTCGAGTTTCGCGCGGGCAGATTGTGGAACGCACGTACAATGGGAAGCTTTCCAATGCCATGATACTTGACCTCACGCCTTCGTCTCAGATGCAAGCGTGGAAACAGACCACGGCCGTGCACTTGGAACTGAAGCCGAATGCAAACATCTTTCTCATCGGTTCATCCGTAGTGTCCTATGATGAGCTGTGTGCACACAATGTTCAGAGCAACTGGCATTGCCCGATTTTCCTGTTTCATCCGCTGGACGACGTTGGCAAGGCAGCACGTGCCATTCCCAGGGGCTGTCGCTGTGTCTCGTCAGAGGACATTGAGTATAATATGGATGCACGTGCACCACGTGGATTGTACTGGGTTCTTTTTGTTGCTGCGAACGTGGTCGAGGGGCCGAATGGCGAGAAGCCCTTTGTCAAAGTATGGGACGAGACTCACATACGATACTCGAGATCGTGGACCATCTCGAAGAAACTTGCACGCGAGATGACACCTGCTCTCTCAGATGCGTCTATTTTAACTTCAGCGCTTGTGACGAAGGTGCTGCGTACGACTCGTGCATTTTACAAAGGCGCGTTTGCTGGCGAGAAGCTGCACATGACGATCACTGTACCGAGCGGGCAGAATAATCAACGCAACAAGCGTCCTCGCGTCTGAGTATCTCCGTATCCGTTCTCGCTTTCGCTTAGGTACCAAAGCGAATTGCCACCCGGAGCACTCACGGCCTCCGGCATTGTAGGAGGCATCGCAGGAGCTCAGGCAGGAGCCGGAACTTGTTAGCAGCATTTTTCCCTCCAAAGGGTAACGTAACGATAGTCGCCCGCAAACTTTGCGTTACGTTTCGAGCTCGAGTGGACCCAGTGACGGTCGCCACTTGTCGAATTGTGTGCGACGTTTGTGTGTTTGTGATGTCGTGTCTGGCCAGTCAGTGCTGCAGGGCTGTGCGTGTACGTCGGACATGTGCGTTGTATTCAGGGACGACATGAAAAATGTGCCGCATAATGTGCGCAAGGCAAAAAATAATTATCGGTGCGTATACACAGCAGAGTGCATTTTGACGGTCATAGCAGACAACGCTTTCACACGCGATAAAACAGACGCACGCCCGGACCGGTGCGTTCTTTCGTCGAGATATGTCACTCGCAGGACAGGTTCAAGATCGCTAAGGAATCGCTGTGCCAACGATCGCAAATACAGCGACATGTCGTACGGGTCCTCGAGGCTCTGGTACCAGCGGTCGTGATGCAAGATACATGCTGCCATTACATTTTTGTCACGAAAAGAAAGCGATTGGATCGCAGACCATGCCTGTACCGCGCCCTCAAAGTCTAGATGCTTCAAACACGCATCGGCCACACGCATAAGACGTCGTGAAAGGAGCACACAATCTAGTGCGACGACACCTGCTATCTTCCATGCTAGGTCGGGCGGCAGCCGATCCAGATCAATTACCATCTTTGACGTGCACCGACGCCTGCACGCTGAGGGAAATCGCAAGTGATCTTTCATTAATGTGACGAAAATGCCCTGGAGCTCATCTGTTTTCAGTTTACGCAGCAAAGGCGACAAGTGGAGTGCTTGGCAAACGAACCGAGTCTGTATGAGCGCTTCAACGGGCCAGGCTTGCTTGTCGTTAGGGAAAGGTCCATGGCACGTGTTGTCTAACGAAAATACATTTCGCTGACGAACACACCATGAACCCATCCTAACGACCATGGCATCGAGGGGCGAGCATCGACATCGACTCGGCGCTTTTCACCGTTTTCAGCCGACGGGAGAACTCACGTCGGCAGCAAACGTTGCCGAGGTGGTCGACTAGGAATTCGCTCAGGTTGGATCGGCATAGGGGTACATTGCGTTTGACGGTGCCTTGACTCAACGATTGCGTCAGACACCTCGAGCATGCCAGTTCGCATGCTCGATAAAACGTGCACGCCGTCGCAGAGCCGACGATGCCGCGCCGTCTAATCTCAATGCTCACCGACGTAGATGCATCATCGCGGTGGATGACTACATCGACGTCTCCCTTGCGATGCAAGGGGGAGAGGACTCGTGACATCGCAAGGGCGTCCGTCTGCGACAACGTGCCCGCGAAAACATTGTACGCATGACACACCGGCATGATCACAAGGCATACGTGCAGCATGTGCATGACGACCTCTGTATGTGTTTCTGTGCGTAATGTATTTTTTGTGAGCTATTGATCATTGAGCGATTCAACAGCCAAGTGCGCCAAACAGCAACTGAAAAATTTGCGATTTTTGTTTACAGAACACGGGCCGGGTGTGCGCTTCCATTTGGTCACTCTTCCTTCGGACAGGGCTCATCGTGTGCCGTCTGACCAAAATACATGTCGCCGACGAACATACCATCCCCAACCCCTTCTAGGGGCTTCTACGGGAATCATGTTGACTTGCGGTGGGCCGGCACGTTCCCGGTGAAACAACCTCTCGCCTGTGGTACCGCAACAACGCATATATGCCGCCCACGGATCCTACGTCGACTACCAATGCGAGAATAACAGCAATAGCGGTTGCGATCGAGGAGCTGCCGCCTTCCTTTCCTCGGTTCCGAACGTGCCACACTGCGGTGATGGTGACGATGAAAGCTAACGGCACGAGTACGCCAACGGCGCGATACGGAATTTGCGTCACGTATTGTGGAGACGCGGGATGGTACGTTTGACCCGTGTCTGCTGTACAGACACCCGTCATGCATAGTGCACATCCGGTGGAGGCACAATCTTCGTTGCTGATACACTCGGCTTTGCTATGCACAGCACAGAAGGTATCGGGGATTCGAAAACCGTTGGACGGCAGTGGAAGCCACGGGACCGTCTTGCTAAAGCATTCCGACTTGAGTGATCGGCTGTGCGCATCTTCGACGAGCATGCTGTTTCCTGCCAGCATCCACGACGACGCACACGCAAGCGCTGACATCACGACGAGTGCGACCACTGCAAGCATGTACCGTCGCGTGCTAACGAGAGCCGCCGCGGCCGTAAGTGCAACGACCCCCCCACCCGCCGCGATGGTCCAGTCGAACTTGTCACCACACGAGAACGATCCTGCACCGCACTTTGTGGACGTATGGCACACCTTGTGTGTCATTTGCTCGTCCACAAGGCCCACCTGCATCTGTCCGGAGTTGTACAAATTTTTTATATAGTTGCACGATTTGTTGCACTGTCCAGTCAAACCTCGTTCTTCGAGAAGCCAGGACCGGAGATCGGTCTGATTGCTACACTCCGTTCGGAAACATATATTCGCATCGATTGCCGCCTTGCTCGGGTCGGACGTCTTCTCGGTTTCCAGTGTGCCGTTGCAGGCGCAGTTACCATTGCCGTTCAACAACAGGAAGTCAGTAGGAGCACTTGGTAGCAACTGGTGTGGATCCGACATGCTGATGCGACATGTATTTATAACCGTTTGATACAGACTGCCTTTGAAGACGGTGTTGTTGAAACAGGCGACGGGAAAGATCCCGCCAGTGTCTTGGCGCATTTTGCTGCACACCTGCTTTGCCGCAGATCCATCCACAGGAACAGTGATGGACTGTGGGTTCACGCTGTTGAAATACAGCATGAGCATGGGAGACCATGTAACTACTTGACAGGTGAACGACACGTCGACTATGAAAACATCGTCGGTTTTCCCGTACGGGTCGTATGTGGCAGGAACGGTTGTCTGTGTCGCGACGGCTCCGGTGCTCGTGCTGATGACAGTGTACAGAACTTTTGTCGGGTTGCTGAATTTACATGGGCTTACCGTCATATCTTTGCTGCCGTCCCGATACGACATCTTGTCCTCACTCAGGAGCTTACTCATGAGTGATCCGGCAAGCTGAGACTTGTACGTGGCTGCTTGATACTCCGCAAATGGAACACGAAACGTCACGTAATGCTTGTTGTTCTCAGAGTACGGTTGTGGGAGAGCAACGAGCTGTTGAAAATTCTGCCATTCAGGAATTTTTTTCTGTCTGGAGTCCTCAGGAAGCGCACCTATGCGACAAAGCTCCTCGTACAGTGGTCGCAGATAGTTTTGCACAACCGAGGCGTTCGGTGTCTTCGCTGCCCAGAACACGGTTGAGTCCTTGTTCAAAATTTGGAACGGTTTCAAAGCATACGAGTCGGTGTTGGATTCTCGAAACAACTGGCAATAAAAATCACGTACGACAAGATACACGCACACCGCGACGCTTATGTAGTTCCCAAAACGTTCGGGAAGACCTTGTGGAAGACTATTCGTAGTTCCGTTGCGCAAGTCGTTCAGCCACGACAAATCCTGACACGTCTTGGAGGTTATGTACGCCGGTCCGTCATCTGTACAAAAGCCGACGGTGAAGGTGACCTTCCCGTCGTACGGTTCGTTCGCAGATTTGGGTGTTGCAAACGAACTCGTGATCGGTGTCATACTCCAGTTGCTTATCTTGAGTCGTAGTGTGCCGTTCTCGACAGGTGCTAGGTTCGTTACTGTGTTGAGCTCGTCCGGCGTGCCGCACAACAGCGTCCCTCGATCTACCCACGTTACGTGCGATGTTGTTTTCTTTCCGTTGTCGCCACACGTTAAAACTATGTTTGAATACAGCACATTTTCCCCTTTCGCGCCACATACTTTGGCGTTGTAGCGTTCCTTTCTGAATCCTTCTTTCGTTGTGTCGCAACAGTAACGATCAAGGTTCGTATTGCAGTTCGAGCAGCACGTTGTGCTAGTTGTTCCTGAAATGGGCTCATAGTTAATGTCCATGCACGTTCGTCCATCGCATGATCCGGCAACTCCATTGAATCCGATCACGTCTTTGTACCACAGGAGTCCGTTGAACGTCGCCAATATGTGAGGGACGTCGGGTCTGAACTGCACGTTATCTTTCCACTCCGTCGGTCCGGGTTGCGTGCACTTGGGGTCACTGTTCAAATACACGCAGTGCAGCCCGTGCGGAGCGTTTCCCTCGTCCAGGTACCCCCAGTCAAGATAGTGGAAGTTTGTGTTCTTCTGTACCCAGTTCTTCTCCGCATACTGCGATGCCGCCAGGCTTACTGGATCACAGCGAGCGTTGGGTTCGTCATGGACAGTCATCAAACAGCATGCTGGTTTTTCGACGTCTGCGGAGGTTATGGGTTGGCACGGCGTGGTACAAAGCGGCGCAATGGTTTTGAATGTTTCTGGAAGAGGTTGCCAGTTGCTTTCGAACGCCTTCGTGCGTGTTCCTGCAAAGTTGGTCGCGTCTGGCCAGTCGGTGCTGCAGGGCGGTGCGTGTACGTCGGACATGTGCGTTGTATTCAAAGACGACATGAAAAAAATGTGCCGCGGAACCTGTAGATTTAGAAACGATTTCGCTCTTTTCAACTTCGTTTCTTCAGCGTTTAAACAAATCCAAAACCTGTAGGAATTTATGACGGTAGGTTTCACCATCCTTCTTTTTGCTAGCGATCCGATGAGAGTGTCCAATGCAGCATCCAATGTCAAGCGGATCCCAAACCTCTCAATATCTGCTGCGATCGACGGCTTCGACAAGGAGCGCACGCAGTTCGAATTGGGCCGCTCGGGTGTGGCGTACATAGGCCAGGGCGGTAATACGTACGGAAAGCTTGCCCTGACGTTGAGCAAAATAAAGTGGCTTGTCGAAACGCTGGTTGAGTCGAAACAGAAACACAACTACTTTTGTTTTGTCGAAGACGACGTACAAATGTACCACAACTTTACAAACGTCACGACGAACATCGTGATGCGAAAATTCGCAAAGTCTCCACGTCTTAACCTCGTGCGTCTATCACGGTGGGGCGAAATCTTGTGCTTCTCGCGACAAGGCGCAGTGCGCATTCTTGAATGGTACTGCAAGCACGGAATCACGCAAATCATGGACAACCAGCTCAGGCTTCTAAATAGCACGATGAGCCTTCCTCGCCCCCCCATCTCACGACTCTTGGTCAAAACAAACAAGGGACACGTGATGCAGACACCCTCGGTGGATGTGGACATCTTGCGAAAGGTCCACGTCACTGGTGAGTGTACGATTCCTTACATGAGCCGTCGTCGTGCCATCGATGTACGCAAACAACCAAGGGTGCACGCAAGAGGACGGCTATTGTCGCGCATGTCCCTACTACGCCCTACGTTGCATCCATAATGCATGAAGACGCACTTGTCCTCGCATTCTTCAAACTCGTGAGCTTTGATAGAACATGACTTCGAGGAATGAGCCCCATAGACTCAGCGAGGCGACTCGAGTGGACCCAATCGATTCGCCATTGTTGTAGCGTTTTAACGTCTCGCGCACCTCCTGAACGGCTTGTCTGAGGGTTGTGCACTGTTTTCGAAACACTGAACTCTGGACGTGACTGAACGAAGCCGGATATGGATGGGATTGAACGCACCGCGGCATCGCTCACGTACACAAAGGGAAAAACTCATGGACTCGTGCATCGACATCGACTCAGTGCCTTTCATAGTTTCAATCCGCAGCCTATCCTATGCGAACTTGTTGCAGTATTTTTCTACCATCATGCTAAACATCGCATGTCACACGTAGTCACATCGCCACACCATCGATACGTGCAGAATCTGCTCACAGATCTGTGTCGTGTCGACCGCGAGCTCATGTTGAATATGCACAATGAAGCTCTTGTGCGGTACAAGATATCACTTGTGTGTCATCTCACAAGTGTGGACAAAAAATTGAGACGACTCCTGCAGCCACACACCAGAGATCCCACGAGCGTGATGACGACAGCTAATTTGTCGTGACGTTTCCGCAGTGTGTAGCGTCCACGAACCAAGTCGTTTCGTTTGTGCAACGCTACGTCGGCACTCAGGACGCGCCGACACTGTGATACCGCTTTTCACAAAGATATTCTACTAGTATGTAAAGTCGTAAAGCAACTTCAATCGTCAGAATACAACGATGCAATACCTCGCCTTTATAATATTGCAGGCGACGGTTCACGGAAACCTGACTGGAAGTGTGTCGTACTTCGAACTCATTGCTCGCTACGCACAATCCGCCGCACGACAATTTGCTGCATCCTCGCGTATTTCCCAGTTTAGCAACGACTGCAATCTGCACATCACTCCCGACGCTCGCACGTTTAACATATGGTGGTCCATTTACGCGAACCAGGCATCTCTCACACTGCTGCCCAACGGCTACGATTCTGGAGAACGGTGGGCTGTTCGAAACGCGGTGACAGCGTCAGACGACTGGCTACGCACCTTCACCACAGAAAACGAGATAGACAATGAGAAGTCGCTTCAGTCAATTAATTACATGTTAGCCAACGTCACTCTAGCCCGCGAGTCGATTTGTAAAAAAGGAGTGCGAGTGACAGGCGGGTGTTGTTCGCTGACCACGTACGAGTCGTGGCTAATGGTTGCGCAGCTGCTATCGAAACGCATATTCGAACGCTACGGACGAACATGCACTGCAACCGATGACCAAAACGACGTGAACGAGAATTCAAAGGACGTGTTGAGTTTTGCGAAGTTTTTGGTGCATGCCGTCGAGGACGACGTGAACGAGGTATTCGCGAGCCGTGACCAGCGGTTGCACACGTTTGCATGGGCGTGGAAGGGGGTCTGTGAAAACATGCATTCCTGCGCGGAAACCGACAACGCAGTCGACGAGGAGCTTCTACAGCAAGCATCGACCGTACGATCGTTCGTGGCGCGCCTGCGAACGATGCGCGACTCCCACCGCATTGTTCTTCAGTACAAGCTCTTCTGCTCGTTGCTTTGATTGTCGGATGACAGTGTGAGCGATGCTGCCTTGCACATATCACGTTCCGCTCGCAACACTGAAACCTCAGAATCCCGTGTCGTGAGGCGCTTCTGCAGAACGTCCTTTTCAAGATTCGTGTCCTCACACCGCTCCCGCAGCATCCGTATCTCTACCTCGTATGCGGCGACCTTCGACACAAGCTCTTTGTTGTCGATTTTCATGCGTTTAATCTCGAGCGAATCAGATCCGTCCTCCATCTTGCGTTTCTGCTGAGTGATCGTCTGTGTGAGACCCTCGTTGGATCGCTCAAGCTGTATATTTTTTGCCTGCAGCTGTGCTTGTTCGTTTATGTAACGAGCACGTGCCTCACTCGCTCGTTCGTCTCTTTTGCGTATGTCTGCCAGAGTGTCGGTGTGAAGCTTGTTGTAATCCGACGTGAGGCGCTCGAACTTGCGCTGCGTTTCTTCTGCAGCCTCCGTCGCCTGACGGACGTCTCTCTCGCGCTCAGATTTGAGCACTCGAAGACAACTTGCTGTCTCACGTTCTCGTGCCAGCGCATTCGTGAGTCGCTCCTCCAACGCATCATTGTCCTTGCGTAGCAGAGTTGACCTCTCCAAAAGCGTGGCAATATGCCCCTCACTTTCTGCACGCAAACGGTCGACCGTCTCTCTGCATGTGGTTGTGAGCATTTGTTCTCGTTGCATGCACATATCGCGTGAGTCCGTTACGAGCGACAGCTTTTGCTCCATGTCACGGAGCGATGTTTTGTACTGTGCGATCTGCGATGTGCTCTCTGATAATTTTGTGATGAACTCGTCCACGCGAAGCTCCAAGGCATCACAGATTGTGCACTTGCTCGACTCAGGATCGGGTTCTCTTTCCGTACTCTGCAGCGACTCCTCCGCTGCAGTCTTTTGCTCTGTCACCATAGAAAGTTCTGCCATGCACCGCATCTTATCGTCCTGTGCGTCCACAAGCTGTTTGCTGAGATCCTCCGATTCGTCGCGCAGCTGAGTCACCATTCTGCCGTTCGTGATGCATTCTTCCTGCAGCTTATCTCTCTCAGATTTCAACGCGCGAACCGTGCCTTCGTGCTCGGTCGTTTTTGCCAACGTTGCTTCCTCCAGCACAGCGAGCTGTTCTTGAAAACAAAGGTCCATCCAGCGCATGATGAGCTTGTCAGATACTCTGGACCCCCAACATTCCAGAACAGTGTCGCCGTAGTTTGCCATGGCTGCACGTTCCTCTGCGAGTACATCGCAAAATGAAATGCTTTTCGATGCCACCACCACCTCGAGGCGTTCCAACGAACGTTGAACTACCGCTGTGGTATCCACCGTCATTTGCTGCACACGTTGCGAGATGCGATGCTCGACCTCGTCCTGAAACCTGCTCATAGCGGCGTCGCTTATTTGTACGCACATCGTCCTCAACTCACTCGTCAAATCACTAGCGACATCTTTTCCACGCCGGCGGAGGCTCGTGCTGTCGGCACATTCCCAGGTGTTCAATCTTTTGTCGCATTCTTTAAGAAGCACGTCGCAGGCGTCGCGTACCTGAACCTCCGCCATGAGTGACCAGGTGTCTTTCACTCGAGGCAAGGACGAATCATCCACCTTACATAGCTCACGGCACATGGTGGCGTAAGTCGATCCAAGCACTCGAGTGCTGTCCAGTTGAATCGGTGCCGCTGTGTCACATATCAACTGACGCAAGCGGTTCACAGAATTGTGAAACTTTGCTGTAATCAGATGTGGCTTGCTGTCCAAACCTCTCGAGGAATCGTCACGACCAGGACGTGGCATTGTGACGAGTTGCGTTGTGAGAAACGAATCTCGGATTGCGGTGCGTACAGAATTCCGTTCGTCTGTTGCGCCGTCGCTGTGTGTAAGTGCTCGTGTCAAATACTCGTCCTCCGTAATTGTAGTACCCTGTGCATCCTCGAGGCGGAGCGAAAAGTCGCGCAATACCCACACAAAGTTTGGTTTGCACGTGCGAATGCCGGACACAGTTTCGTCGACTGCACGTCGCAAACAGTCTGCAACACGTGTCATTACGGAAAGCGTTCCCAACGCAGCCTCGTCGATGTGGCCCACAGAGTTATACATCACAAGTGACGACAGCAACATCGCAAAGGTAAGGATGCGAACGTCGTTTTCACTGGACGCGTCTAGCGCATCTATTCCTTCGGTGTCCATGTACAGGACGTCCAGGCCACTGGGCAGCGTGACGAACTGTTTTCGTATCCACAACCCCTTGGTGCACGCTTCGACGCTGTCACCGACCTTAAAACGATGTGACGCCGTGCACTCGGAGAGCAAGTTCATGAGTGTAGATTTTCCAGTGCGATATTTTCCAATGATCGTGATGACACCAAACGGACGAGTGTGACTAGAAATCCACGTCAGGGTGCTGTCGCACGCCTTTAAACATCCGTCCGTGTCAACAGAGATGAGCGGTACCACCTCCGTCATTTCGTCGACACAGGTGTTGTGTGTGTAATGGAATGAAAACTTTATTCTCGTCATTTTTTGCTGCGATTTTTTGCTGCGCCCCGGACCTGGGCGTTACGCTCGTGTGAAGCTCGTGCTCAGCGCCACCGGCCGAGCGATATTTGTAAAAAATAATACATTGGTATACTCGTCATGTCAGTATGTACACGTGATCGCCAAATGATGTACGCTCCACATACAGTTGTCCGCGCGGCAGCTCGTCAGAGGAATAATGTTAGACGTTTTCCACGTGAAACAATGTGCATCGTTTTTTCGGCGAGTGTGATACCAGTGACTTTGATATTCGTTGTCGACAGATTGTATTGGTCTACGCCAACTGCTTCCGTACCACCTCACTCCATGATACCTGCACCTCCGCCAGCGCTCCCCTGGCCACCGTTTTTCTCGTCAACATCTCCTTCGCTTCCAGTACCCTCGCAACAACTGCCATCGCCACCACTTCCCTCAACACCACCTCCCTCGACACCATCGCCGTCGCCACCATCGCCGTCGTCCCCAGCGCCGTCGTCCCCAGCGCCGTCGTCACCATTACCGCTGCCACCACCACCCTCGCCACCACCACCCTCGCCCTCGCCACTACTTCCCTCGCCACCACCACCCTTAACATTAAATGTTGATTGTCCTGAACCATATCGGCTCGGTGCGACAGTCTCACCATCCTGTACGTGGAACACAACGTGTGCACTTGCATGGAATGACAACGCGTGGAGGCCGTATTGCTGTGCAAACGTCACCATGAGAGGTGCGTTTACATTCGACCCACCACTGCCAGAAAACCGCTATGTGACGAACGTGATAGTCGCTGAATGCATCGACTTTGTTTCCTAGCCGCAGATCCGGGAGGTACATGGATTCTTTGGTATCCATGTATTGCATTGCAATACTGTATCCTGCAATACAGCCTTTGGGTAAGTATCCGAAGTATCCGAAGTATCCATGTACCTCCCGGCCGCAGATGTGCAGTGTCGGTTCGCGTTGTGCGACCATTGTGGGTCCCTAAATTACAATTCGCACACCACTAGGCTTGCGGCGAAGACTCACGACGACGTGCATCACAAACGATTCCGCAGACAGTCGGTACTGCTGGCGACGTGCTTCATACACACCTTCATACGCCGAAATAAGCATACTCATCGTATGATCGATGATTTCCAATGCAACGAGCTTCGGTTCGGCACCGTTCAGTCCCGTAATACGAAGTTGCGAGGCAGTCTGAGATTCTTTCACCTCCTCCCATCCCCTCGGTGCGTTGGGATGAAAGCTCTTTAGGCGTGACGGACGAGTAGGATTCAACGGATCATATTTCCGAATTTCGCGCGGATTTTTAGGTGGTACTCCGAAATTATCCACCTCGTATTCGACCTCTGAAAAGTTCTTCGTCATTGTCAGCGTAGGACCATGAAGCGGAGTGTCGGATTGGAAATGAAAGATCACGTGCAGTACTGTATGTGGCGTGTTGCTAGCCGATCAATCAGCTCGAGTATGCCAGGATCTCCCGCCAAATCTGAAAGGCGTCTGACGCGGACCTCGGCCAGCAACGCATCCTCGACTGCGTCTGTATCGATCATGCAAGTCACAACAGAGTGCCCGTAAAAATAGGGGATGTGCGTAATTCAATGGCACATTAACGTCCATGCGTAATTCGTGAGTTCAGCATGCGTAATATCTCTTGCGTGGCCGCTATCCAGTCATTCCGCTTCACCGCAGACTTGCGTACGCCCGCTCGACGCGAATTCAATTCAAAAAATACAGACCATGTGCTCGATCACACGCCCTTCCACAGGGTACGATTCGCACGAGAAGAATTCGCACAGACACCTGCTGGCGAGTGTAGCAGGGTCGCTCGATGGCCCAGTCATTTACCTCGACAGCGAGTCTGCTGCGTGCACCAAACAACTTCTTGCTTCTGGAATTCCATCCTGCCGACTGTACCCTGTGAACCATTGTCGTGCGACGTGCCTCAGTATTCACGCAGCAACATCGGTTCATTGCTTGTGTTCGGACATTTTAGAGGCAGCACGTATGTTCACCAATATATCGGTGCTTTGGTTGGACCTCGAATGCACTCGTGTAGATCACGCTCGCGTGTCCGCTGCCGTGGAGCACATTTCGATTGGAGGATATGCGGTACTTACTCTCAGCTCGCGCGGTGTTCTCGGAGGGACGACTGCGCAGCAGGAGTACATCAAAAACGTTTTCGACACCTGCGATGGAATGAAGATGACCTCGGGGGGCGAATATCGCGGAAAATCCGGATTGTTGAACATGGTAATTGGCTCTGCACAGCGAACGTGCGCTTCGTCGGCAATCAACACGTCTACAGTCACATCGAAACCTCCTGTGCGCCACAAACCGCTTGTCGTCTCTCCGATGCGTCCATCGAAAAAAAGACCGCACCTCGAGACCATTGTCGAAGAGGAGACGTTTCCGGAGCCTCCGAACTGCCTCACGGAAAAGTATGCAAACGCTCAGCTTCCAGACGTTGGACAGTACATTGTTGTGCGGTCGGTCACCTACCGCGTTATCGAGCAGGTTTCCGGTCTGGAAGCAAACGTGTTCGTTCTTCGTGCTTCGGATGGTCACCTTGTCCGACGTGCGCAACTTCATGGCCCCAGGTTGTGTCTGGGTCAGAGGTGGACGTCGGCGTCGTTGGAAGAAATTGCGGCGTACGACTCGGGCAACAGCAACGTTGCTGACCCTCCTCTGGCCAGTCGCCATCGAACCCGTGGCGAGCAAACACCGACCGTTACACAGCCCCGCGTTAAGGAGCTCAAAACTACGAGCGGAAATCACGACAAATTCGTGTCGTCGTTCTTTCGTCACGACCATTGGTCATGCCCTGTTGCTGCTGAGGTGTCGGAACTCTGCTCTCAGGCGAGAATCACGCACACGGACACGACTTTTGTAGTTTGGATGACCGTTCGAAGTTTCTATGTGCATCGGCTGGTCGTGCGTCCAGTTTGTGTTTTTGTGGACAGGAAAGTGGTTGTGCTTGGCAAAGAGTCGAAGTGGACGCCCTTGAAACGTTACGCTGACGCCAACGTCCTTCTTGCAAACGTAACTGTTGTCCCCTGTTCCGTTGATGCGTTCAAAAACATTCCGAACGACCTGGAGGTGGCCAAGTTGCCAGATGCGCTGTGGGCAGGTCTGACGCCAAACAGCAAAAAGCACTTGATGAGTGCAGTTTGAGAATGTGTATCCAAAGAGCGTACTGCACGCCGAGCACGGGCGGGGCGCGTAGCACGCCTCCCCGTGAGTTCAACAGCTCGCCGTACCTTATGTCAATGGGGCCAAGTGTGCACGTCGTAACGAAGGTCAAGGGCATGAGCGTGACGTGTTGATGGTTTAGGGTAACATTACGAGATCGTCGTAATTTACGTCATCGATCTCATTCTGTCGTTCCATCCATTCATCTGTCAGGTGTCTTTTGATGCGCAGTAGTATATCTTTTTTCCCAGTCCAGTATTGAACGTCTAAGAGGTACGGTCTGTTGTGATAGAATGCCCTTTGAGCAATTGTAGTCGTTACTAATTGAGCATTTTTGTCGCACACGTCGATAGCCTCGTTTATTTTCAAAAGGACTTCAAATATGTCGGACGTATGACTAGGGACATGAGCATTTACGTAACTATCGTTGAGATCGACAATCAACGTGTTCATAGCAATTGCATCATTGAGCAATGTGATGATTGCGTGGAGTAAGGTGACTTCGTTGGCCTTTTCATCGTCGTGGCGAGCTTCGGAGTTGCTTGCGACAGATCGAAACTGAATGGAATCACGCATCGTCCTTCAATTACGTTTGCACAGATTTTTTTTTTAGGAGGTACTCTTGGTCTCAAGGAACGGTGCACTCCTTCCACCTTCAAAGTTCACCCCTGTACTGATTGCGACTCGGGGCGGTCCACGAGCACAATCTCTTGATTTACAAACGAGGTGTATGTTTGGATGACCTCTGGTGTTAGCTCGGGCAAGGGACTCGGTTCCATTTCCATCGATATTCCGGTGACCGTGTGTCCGTACTTTTGGTGAGCATATGTATCTTGTATCATCATTAATCCTCATACCATGGCAAACGTCTTCTTCCATTTGAGTCCTGTGGAGAATGGAAGCAAAGGGCATGGATCACAACCCTCGACGAGTCGCAGTAGTTTGTCGTCAGACGGTACGCCATATGGAACAAGTTTGCACGTTTCGTCCCTCTCACGTGCACGCAAACGGCGTTTCAGCCGCCCGGCGCACTGTTGAAATCGTCTTGCTTCCGCACGCAAAGCGCGTTGGTCCCTGAAGTTATCTTAAAAATAGCTGGACCGATCGCTGGTGTGCAGCGGCGATGTATTCAGCGGAACATTCCAAGCTCGTGCAACCGACGAGATCCAAAATTTGCAACGCGGTGGCGCCGGCGAGGTCTGGCGGATTTGTGAGGCTCGTGCAACCGCCGAGATCCAAACGTACCAACTCGGGGGCGCCGGCGAGGTCTGGTGCTTTTTCGAGGCGCGTGCAACCTCTGAGATCCAACGTCTTCAACTTGGAGGCGCCGGCGAGGTCTGGCGGATCAGTGAGGCTCGTGCAACCTCTGAGATCCAACGTGTACAAGTTGGAGGCGCCGGCGAGGTCTGGCGGATCAGTGAGGCTCGTGCAGCCAGACAGGTGCAACAGACGCAAGTTGGAGGCGCCGGCGAGGCGTGGTGCTTTTTTGAGGCTCGTGCAACCGCTGAGATCCAACATGTTCAACGTGGAGGCGCCGGCGAGGTCTGGCGGATCTGTGAGGCTCGTGCAACCGCTGAGATCCAAAAGTTGCAACGTGGGGGCGCTGGCGAGGTCTGGCGGATCAGTGAGGCTCGTGCAACCGCTGAGATTCAATCTTTCCAACCGGGGGAGACCGACGAGTGGCGGAAATCGTGTAAGGTTCTCACCAGTCCACGTGAACGAGACCGGACATTCGCCTCCCTCCTGAATCCAGGTTCGCCATTTCTTGTTTTCTTCTGATTCGTGTGCTTGTAAGATGCGTCTGGCGAATTCGTCAATGGTTTGCAGCTCCCTGAGCTTTGTTTCGTGAGTTGCATCGCGTTTGCAGTACGTATCGACGACAGGCGTCAAGCCTGGGTATTTTGTCTTCAGCTCTTTGGCGAGTGCGGCTACGAATTGTGATTCCGTAGTTATATTGCGAAGATGTCGACTGACCGCGCGGATGGCCGCAACCGTTGCAACGTCATGCTCATCGCCTGGGGCGACCACCGAACGTCCGTCGTCGGAGTTGATAACGTGCAAATTGTTATGCATATTTTTTTGCTCCGCAAGCACCCCCTCGACGCCAAGCGCAGCCGAGCGATAGTTGGTTGGACGTTGGTACGATCTGTGTAGCCGTCGCAGAAGGTCTTCCGCGTGCCACACCCCTGCTGCCATTTATTTGATGAGTACAAGGAAAAAAAAAAGATTCGTCGACCCCTGTATGGGCTCTGAAATCGGAACGGAATGTTTTCACACGTTCTGAACCGACCAGCATTCGTGAAGCCTGAAACAGACAGGTCATGTCACCGCGAACGTGTCAAACGGAAGTTTCATGTCTGCGTCCGCGAGCGTGATGCGAAATGCGTTGTACACTGCGGCCTCGTGCAGACGAGCGTGGCCTAGGATACACTGAGTGAACTTCTGCGCGGACACATCGCCAGCATCGAAACATGCGAACGCGGCACACGCATAAAAGGACCGCAGGTCGTGCACGTTTCGAAACGAGTGCCACACTACGTTGTTTTCATCCGACATGTGAGCGCGAAGACCCGACTGATATCGTGCGGATATTTCTGCGTTCGTCAAACGGGGCGTGTCGTCTGGCTGACGCCGCTGAAGAGCGTTCCACGCCCTCGCCGTCAGTGTGAATGGCATGAGAAGAGGTATTCTGTATGGGCGTTTTGCATCATTTTTTAGCTGCCCAGCGAACGTACACTCGTGCGACTTACTGGGAACCTTCGTTATGGACGATCGACCGTTTAGAAGTTCGGTCGTTCGGCGACCAGTAACTGCCAGTAGACATAGCGCAAGCTCGTATATCGGAACATGGTCACATGCGTGCAGCACCAGTTCGCAGTGCTTTAGCACAACGGCACCGTCGATTTTCGGCGCAACGGACAGTCGTGCCTCACGCGATTTTTTCTGACTTATCTTGCACATGCGTGCCTCGTCCTTAGTCATCCTCAGGTCGCCGTCGAGTTTCTTGAGCAGGCTGGGCGTATTGTGTGACAGCACCAGTCGCATGTCACTGATACGGTTGCGCCGTGTGCACGGCGTACTATAGCGACTTCGAATACGTTTCATGACGACAGACGGTTTTGCGCCGTCTTGCAGGCTTTGCACGCACTGCTGTACGAAAGGAGATGCGTATCTTACCATCGAATCCAACGTGTCGGGCACAAGCTCGCTACAACAATAGAGGATTTTTATTTGTAGGAGCGGAAAACAATAGACAAAACACACCAAACTGCCGTCACATCTCGTCGACAATAAAGTACAGGCCGTAGGTGCTTGCTGCGTCCAGAACGACTCGACAACGGTCGCAAGATGGTCCACACAACGATCCGCACGAAGTGTTCAGTGTACTCCACACGCCATACGCGACGTCAATGTCGAGACTCGCGAGAAAGTCGAAAACGGGAGTCAAATGATCCAAGGTCAGAGAGCATTCATCGGCACTCTCGTGTGACATTTCAGGAACCGTTTCAGTTGCATGTGTCCAACGGTGTCGTGGATCAAGCGATGAAAATCGCCCAAGAAGCACGTGCAGGAGTTCACAGTCGCAACGACTCAAAACTACTATCTTCACACGCTGATGCGTCATACATGCATGGACGACGTTAGATGCCGAACGCAACGTACCATCGTGCACACACGTCGTTACGGCCGTGGTTGCACGCTCTAGCGCAATTTCGTGCGATCGTTTGGACATGGAACTCACATTACACACATACGACACACGCTCGACATGGCCCATCAATGGGTTGTAGGCGACCTTTTGCAGCCGTACGAGCACATTCAACGTTTGCAGGAACTCCACCCTCCAGGCCGCAGAGACCTGCAGAATATGCTCGACCAATTGGCAGAAGAATGGCTCACAGAGGATCCACCATTCGTTCAACTGCTGACCTGGTCGCTCGAAAGACTGAACATGTCGGCGGCGGCGGATGGCGGCTTTAGCGTAGACGATTGTGAACGAAACCATCGTCTGCGCCTCTATCAGTTCAAACACCTCGTTCGTCTCCTCAAAGAGAACGGTATGGAAGAGTCCCCCGGGGTTGTCGACACCGTGCACAACATCCAACGAGTTTTGGCATGCGTTTACAAGACGATAATGCAAGCGTTCGTCCAGTTCAACCGCATGGAAACGTCACGGCACAACCAGGTGCAGGGGCTACCTGATATCATGGACGAGGGCGAAAGTCTGTACTATCACGATGCAAAGAATCTTACATCCTTTCAGAATGTGCTGCTTTTCACCCTCTCACGCTTCGAGGCGAACGATTACAGAAAGTGCGGCGACGGGGTGTTGAAACGAGTTCTTACAAAACATCCTGAGCCTTACAAAACTCTGGCATACAAGGTGCAATGCACTATCAAAGATGAGGTGTACAAGCTTACGAAAGAGCAATCGTGGACCATGTGGAAAATGTTTACGAATCCCGACAGCAATCCAGATCGTATCGTCAAGCATATCACAGAGTCGTGGCAAGCGGAGTTTCCAGAGTACGATGTCGGAAACGGGCACTACATGTCCTTCGAAGATGGCGTGTACGACATGCGATACGATCTTTTCTTTCCCTACGGACACGAGCATAGATGGGAAACGATAGCGCAAAAAGTGTTTCGACGTCGTCGTGATGCGCAGCACCCAGGACCGCCAGAGGCATATCCCGTTCCGTCGCCCACCGAGGCGTCGTGTGTCAACCACATCGAGATGGACTTTGGATACGACATTGAGAACGAGGACGCCGACTTCGACCCGTGCAGCATCGAGTCGCCGTCGCTGAACGTGATATTCTCTGAGCAGAACTTCGAGAATAACACGATTGCGTGGCTGTATTGCTTTCTGGGACGCATGTTTTTCCTTATAGGCGTGTTGGAAAACTGGCAGAGGTTCGCAATGTTCTGGGGAGGTGCAGGAACGGGAAAAAGCACGCTCGCAAACTGGTTTTTTGCTGTCATGCCACCGCAGTTCTACTCGATACTGAGTTCCAACATGCAAGATAAGTTCGGAATGTCCGAGGTCGCAAAGGACGGGAAACGGGCGTGCGTATGCACAGAAATGACAGAGGATCTCTCCATCAAACAGGAGGAGTTTCAACTGGCCGTCGAGGGAGCGGAAATGAATTTGAATCGCAAGCACAAGGATTCAATTGTTCACCGTTTCGTGCAGCACATACTTGCGATAGGCAACCAATTCCCCAAGAAGTGGAACAACGACCAGGATCAGATAACACGGCGATCGTACGTCTTTGTCTTTGAAAACAGCGTCCCGAAGGAGCGGATAAGCACGACACTCGGACAGAGCGTCTACGCAGAGACACCGCAGATACTGCGTCGTGTCGTCTGCCAGTACGTGCGGTTCGCAAATCTATACGGCGGGAAGGATCTCCAATCAGAAGCCATCATCCCGCAGCAGGTGCAGAAATGGATGAGCAAGTTGACAACTGCAATGAATCCTCTCGAGCAATGGTTTGCCAGCTGTCTTGCAGTCGTACCAGGAGCTCGTGGGTACACGGTGGAACGTCTACAGGCCGTATGGAGACAGTGGCTGAAAAACGAGTCGATGCCTCAAATGCGCTGGCCGTCTGACACAATTATTGGATTTATGTCACGCAAAAAGGTCTACCTCAAAAAGTCAGACCCCGATGATCCCGATGAACCTTTTCGCTTCCGGCCGCTCGTTATTTTACATACGTACAACCAGGTTGGACTGGACATCGATCCTGACGACTAAGTTGTTACGGAGGTTGCTTGTGCGTCCTCATGACGCCACGTGTATGCTGGCCACGTACAACGATTACAGGCGTATACGATTCTGGCACCACTACTACACGGTGCGCAGCGTAACCTCGTGCGCAGCGACGGAGTACGAGAGGTGTGACACACACAGAAACGAAAAAAAGTGAGACGATTTGTATGCAGCGTATCGTGTTCGGAACTTCGGATGTATCGATCTGTTGTGGTTGCCGATGCAAATGTATGAGCGCTTGAAGGTATTTTAGTCAGCGTCATGTTTCTGTAACCGCACAAGTGTAATGTAACATTGGATGGCGCTCGACCCGGGCGGCACGCATCGTACCGTCGGCTGCAATCTGGCGAAGCTCGTGCTCGACGCCACCATCCTTGCAGACATTCGCACTGCCGTCAACCGTACGCAAAAAAAATGATCACCCCCCCTGCCACCGTTTACGGTTACACGCTCCCCAGCCGCACCATCCTCACATCGTGGCTCGTCCCTGACTGCAAAAACAAGTCGTCCCTTGCGACCGTCACTCCACAGCACCCTCTCGTGCACCGCTACGTTGGGTGTCCATACGCACGTGAGGCACCGCCGGTGCAGCGTCAGCCCCCCTTGTCCTCCTTCGTCATCGCCAGTATTGCGTCCTGTTTTCGCTCGCAACACCATCCGGACGACAAGAACGCAGCACAAACGTCCGTATGAGCGCTTCAATTTTTTTTTCGAACCGTATCATCTTCCCACGAAAAAACGAGTAGCGTAACATCTCGGCTGCACAGTGGCACTGGCGACTAGGGTTTTGTGGTCGGTCGTCCGTGTGACGCTGCGAACGTGGCAGGTGCCGGCGCTCTTCCAGTAGGCACTTGAGAGATAACTCGACGGCGATCGTGTGTGGCACGTTTCCCGGCGCAGCACATTATCGCTCTTCAAATTTCAGTATCTGCTAGATTGAAAGATACCAACGAGGGAGCCGTGAGGACATTACAAAAATAGGGAGACGCCGTCGTTATCAGCGACCTTTTTTTAATCATTTTCTTCCCTCGCTGCGAGGTTAGCCGCCTGCTCATGTCTCCCTCTATAATCAACAAGTTATCCTTGGCGTATTTTAACACACCATGAGTGCGCGCCCACTGTACAAAGTGACATTGTCCGAGCGTCGTCACGTACTCCGCACCGTTGTACTCGAAGACGATACGTGCACCTCGTCTGAACGGGTCGAACTGCGCTCGGCGATGAGCCGCCAACACCACCTTGTATCCATTGTGTATGTTGTACGGGTCCCCGTTCGGCGACGCACAAATCACATTTCGAAGTTTCCTGCAACACGAACCGCAAACACGGGTCAGTAAACTGTAGTACCAATGCTCTCGGGTGCGTACGTAGGTTCGAAATGCCGAGCGAACGAGTAGTTTGTGACGAGCCAGTCCAAGCAGCGCAGCGATACGTATGAACTGCCAGATATGAGGGCCACCAGATCCTCCATGGCATCCCGGTCAGTGAAGTATTTGTTGATGCGATGTTCAAAATATGTCCGTGGATCCGACAGAATATCCGTCATTTTTGCTTTTCAGTTTTGACTGTACTGACAGAAATCTGATTTTTTTCGTGCGAGCCGAATTCGGCCGTTCGGTACTTGACAGATATCCAGACGCGTGCAATAAAGCCTCCGAGAAGGTGGATCAGAGGTCCGGACCCTACGGCAACGAAAACTGCCATGTAGGCCTGGAACTACTGAGTATGAGCGTCCAGTACCTCGATGTTTCTGATAGGCCAAAAACGAGCGCCTATGTTTCCCGCGCTGATTTGCGCACGTCCGAGTGAGTGAGCATTGAGAGTCGAGAGCTCACCATACCTTAGGGAGAGCGTGCACGTCCGACTAAAATACATTTCGCCGACGAACGTACCTTGAACCTCTCCTAGTTCGGTGTCCTGCAGCACGGCGTCCATGTCGTAACCCCGGCTATGCCACATTTTCTTTGTTTGAACTTTACAAATCCGTGGTATGGGAATCGACGTGAGATGGACGCCCTCGATCGATCACATTATGCGTGACGCACACACCTACAACGACCTGCTGAGCGACGCAGAATATGACGAGACGTTATTCCACGTCACGAAAGATGCACGTGAGATTCGAATTGCGGTCCCGCGTGGCACGACTACGCCACGTCCTTACGTGCTTTACTTTCAACCGTCCGGCGATTACGGGATGAAGGGAGGCGGTCTTTTGGACTTTAGCGCGCTAAAAAGTGTTCTGCACACTCTTGTGTCTCAGGGAATCGTCATCGTTTTTTTGTCCGCATACACAGACGACACTTATTTCTGTATGGTAGATGGCGGGGGCTACGATTTCAACTGCAATGCAACGAAAGACACGACGTGCTGGAGCACTGGCAAAGACAAAACGTACTTGGACGCGGCAATGCTAATTATAAATAAGTTTTCGTCCGTATCGTACGACGATATGATCGTGCTGGGCTATTCGGCAGGAGCTCAGATGGTGTCGTTGGCAGTCGACAAGTTCCCGGATATGCGCGTCTCCGAAACGCTGCGATATCCGAATATTCGCGGTGCCATACTTGTTGCGGGCGGTAGCCAATTCTGCTATGCCTATGAGTACAATACCGATCGGACAAAGTTGCCTGCGCCGTTTCAAGAATGTATCGACCCTAAAATACGCCTCTGCTGCCCAAAAGGCGTCACCGAGCAGCGGTTCGTTGACGCACGCAACTGCGCCTCACGACCTCCCACGCTTCTTTGTCAGACAAAGAATGACTCTTTCGCAGATCCAAACGCAAGCATATACTACTACGAAACTGTTGAGAGGTGCGGTGGACCGGTCGCAATCGTGCGAACCGATGGATTCAAGCATGGTATGACAAGCGAGCATGCACCATATGCCGTGGGATTCATCATAAACATTTTCAAAGTAAAACCGAAACACGGCGTGAAACGTCACACTGTGTTGATTGCTGTCGCCGTTTCAGCGCTTGTCGTAAGTGTAGGTGTGATCTTGATCATACGCATACGACAAACGAAGGCCCGTGCTAGGGCTTAAGAGCAGTTGGACTACGCACATAGAGGCGAAGTTGACGCATGGCAACACCTGCATTCATCGTGGTCGTCTTGCTGAATGTTTCCATGTCGACTACGTCGGGGACGAACATTGCGTGCCCCATGAGCTCGAGTTGCACGCGAGGGTTGATCGTAGCGACAGCGGCAGACACGAGAACATACGTACGTACGTACACTCTCTCACCGGTTGTCAAATGAAAGTCGAGCGTCGACAACTGAGGGCTCGCACCGTGACTCGTCCACGACGTGCTGACTACGGGTACCTTGGAAAGCGTCTCCAAATTGTGAGTTGACATGTTCGTGATGAGTGGTTCTGCTTCGTATGCGTTTTTGCGCCGCTCGTCGAAGTGAAGACGATACGTGACGTCTGCTGAAACGCGCCCAATGTCGTAGACGTATGGTCCCTTGTTCTGGTACTCAAGAGTCATCATCGGTGGGATGTGGCTGGAGGTCGTTGGCCACCATGTATGTCTCATATAGTCAAAGTCGAACGCACTGCTGTCGTAGCGCATCATGCGATGCGATGGACCAGGTGTCGAAACGAAGGCTGCACACATTGCAGCAAACTCACGGTCCCAATCCGCAAACATGTGGGCCACCGACGATCGTACGTGCGTGCAAGTTGCGGCAAATCGCAGCTTGCACAATATGTCAAGAAATGTCGTGATCATCGAATTCATCTCACGCGGAAGTTGCGTCACGTTCATGGTCTAGATGCGTGCGTGTGCTCCACTCAGAGCGGCCACGCGTGTATTATGCAATTGTATTACACAAGTTACACAATCGTACACACGTGGAGGCTCGAGGAATCAAAAAAAAATATCTAGCACGATTGTTTCCGCCACTGACAGCGACAACTATGAACCCTATTCGGAGGCGAAGATGCTATCACATGGTATGCGTCGAACACAAGAGACGGGCGCAATCCAATTACTATGCCTTTTTTCGATCACGCTACCGTTCCAGCAATGCCTGAGCCGGATCCGCCCTGTCCGGGTGGGCCGCCGGGTCCGGGTCCGGGTCCGGGTCCGGGAGGCTGGTCTGGAGGTGGTGGCAGTTCAAGAGCTTGCTGTAGCAGACTCTGTATGCGACCAACACTCAAAATTACATGCACAATGAACGCTCCGTCCACTGGTCTCGGAACTGCGTGCTGTCGTCGATGCACTTCTCTCACATCATGTTGAGAGGCGAGTGACTGACGGCCAATTTCCGCTCCAACTGTGTAGTTGATGATTTCCATGGCGAGTGCCTGAATCGCCTGTGCGTCTGCACCGTGAGGTGGATTAACACGGATTTGCCTCCCCCTATGCCCTACCAAATACTCCCAGCCGAACACACCAGGTGGTGTGTTTCTGCTTATGTCTGAACTAGATCGGCCTGGCTGTCTTTGGAGACGAGGTTCTCCGTTATTGGCGACCGGTATATACGCAATTTCCGTTCTTTGCACTTTCTCGCTGCCAAAACTATCTGGATAACCGATCAGTTCATCCGCTGGTCCTACGATTTCCATGGTCACCACAGGCCCATCTAGCGTAGTTGGATGAAAGTGGAAGAATATGTGTACCGTTCTCTCACCAGTAGTAAGACGTTGGATCAGTTCTAGTATATCTGCGTCCATGTCTCTCAGAGATCCAAACCTGACTTCTGCATTCCACATGTTATAATATTAAACCTGACTTCTGCGTTCCACGTGTTATTATATTAGGGTTTTTTTTTTGCTCGCTGGTTCACTCATCGGCCGGCATCCCCATGCGACCAACACTCAAAATTACATGCACAATGAACGCTCCGTCCACTGGTCTCGGAACTGCGTACTGTCGTCGATGCACTTCTCTCACATCATGTTGAGAGGCGAGTGACCGACGGCCAATTTCCGCTCCAACTGTGTAGTTGATGATTTCCATGGCGAGTGCCTGAATCGCCTGTGCGTCTGCACCGTGAGGTGGATTAACACGGATTTGCCTCGCCCTATGCCCTTCCAAATACTCCCAGCCGAACAAACCAGGTGGTGTGTCTCTGCTTATGTCTTCACTAGATCGGCTTGGCTGTCTTTGGAGACGAACCGGGCCGTTATTGTCGACCGGTATATACGCAATTTCCGTTCTTTCTGGATAACCGATCAGTTCATCCGCTGGTCCTACGATTTCCATGGTCACCACAGGCCCATCTGGCGTAGTTGGATGAAAGTGGAAGAATATGTGTACCGTTCTCTCACCAGTAGTAAGACGTTGGATCAGTTCTAGTCTATCTGCGTCCATGTCTCTCAGAGATCCAAACCTGACTTTTGCGTTCCACATGTTATAATATTAAACCTGACTTCTGCGTTCCACGTGTTATTAAATTAGGGTTTTTTCTTTGCTCGCTGGTTCACTCATCGGCCGGCATCCCCAGAGCACTGCAGACAAGTTCAAAAGATTGCTCACAACGACCAGTACACACTTGTTGCACGACGGTCGTGTGATCGCCGGTCAGGTGAATGCGTTGTGCGTGGCGGCCAGCGATCGTCGGCGTCTCCTTCGCTTTCGGTCCGTACATCTCACGATAAAACTTCTCGCGACCGGAACTGAGGATGAGGTGCGTTGTGCACGTGGGGGTTGTGTCTGTCAGCCGACGCGCTCCGCGACGTCCCCAGAGGTGCAGGTTGTGCTCGAATAGCCGCATGCGTCGACACGTGCGTGTCACTGTTTCAGCGTCGAACGACATGACACCAAGCTCCGACAAAGCGTTCGTAACACGCACTGCGAGTTCCCACCATGAGTACGGCAGTGTGCAGGCGTCGAAATGGGAAGCCGCCGCAACGTAATTCGCACGAAGTCCTGCGATCTCCTGACCCAGCCGCACTGCTTCGGTGGCGATACGGAGCCGATCGTACGCCGACGCGTTGCGAAATGTGGCTGGGCCAGGTGGTGGGGGGTCGACAAGAATGCACGATGCAACCGATACTCCGAGATACGGACAGATACGTGCAGTGTCCTGTACAATCAAGGCTCCGTACGAGCTTCCAAACAAATGCAGAGCGCAGTCGCACCTATGCACGAACGACGCCAGCATCCATGCACAACGATAGCAAATGTCGTCTGTGCTAGACGCCCATAGATCTGGCTCGGATCCTGTTATGTAAAACGTGTCCTCGATTCCATACAGGCAGCACGACGATGACACGTCTGCGACCATTTTTGCCAGGCGTCGAGTGTGATCCACAGTTCCCCACACGTTGGGCATCATGACAACCATGACGTCCGCACGCACACCGTCAGCTGGTGAATGCATGAGCGAGAGACCGCATGGCAGACTGGAGTGTTGCGCAATCGGACGTTGAGAAGGCGGAGCGTCATGGGAAACAACGTGTACGGAATCTGGCACGATGGCAGAGGACGACTTGGCACGTGGTAAAACGGCGTCGATGACGTTTCCCACGGTCTGGGCGTGCAGGACTGCGGCCACGTCTATGTCCACGACGTTGAGTTGCTGCAGACGTGCGACGAGTTCCGACGTGGCAAGCGAATCCAATTGAAGAGACGTGTCTGCGACCATGTCGGCCGCCACGTGACCTGTGACAGATGCGATAACGTCCATAATGCACGTGCGCTGTGCATGTGCATCTGGCGGGCCGTGCATTTTTTTCATACGAGCACCATTCGTATGCGATGCCGATCCTGTCGTGCACACGGAAGGAGGCAGTGACTCGCTGCATGGATCTCCCGCAAAAAGATCCCATAATGCAGGTCCATACGAGATGCACAGATGACGTGGCGCTGCAACGCATATCCGATGGAGAAGTCGCCGCCAACGCACACGGTGTCTCAAAGCAGCTCCGTGCGAATCGGCGTTCAGCTGTAAGGACCGCGTGGACAACGACGTTGGAACTTGTGGACGGCGACGACACGAAAATTCCACCACACCCAAGGCACAGCCTGCCAGTAGTTCGTCGCATATGATGACACCGTCGATATCGTCCCACAAAACACTGCGTTCTAACCAGCACGTCGGTAGCGGAACACCGCAGAGGCGTAGAACGTACGCCCATTTCGAAATCCACGCAGCACTTTCGTGTTCGCTAACGGAAGTCCCGTCCCATGTTCGACGGGTCGCAGCGCTCCACCCGTTGGGTGCAAGTGCGGACGGGAGTATCGCTGGTACATTGCAACATGATATGACGACGTGCCTGCCAACGTTTACACAACGTGCAATCTCCGATGCAGTAGTCCTATCCAAAGTGCACAAAAGCAAAGGATTATCATCCGTCCGTGCCACTTGTACGTCCTGCACATGGCGTGCAATACGAGTGCGTCTCTGTTGCGCTGTATTGTATTCCTCGAACGTTCCGCAGCACAGACTCGAGGATGCGATGGTGCCGCTGAATCCAAACGAGTTCACCGTCGTGTTGCTGGGCAATGCACGCAGCGTCTGAACTGGAAAAAGCAGAGATGCGTCGCAAACGGACCGAACGTGCGGATTCATTGCGCACAGACGAGCGTTCGTACAAACGTCATTGTTGCACAGCAATGACGCCACGCTGGCCATGGCAGCAGCAGTCTCAGCATGAGCAAACACTCCTTTTGTGGACTGAAAGCATGATGGGATACCGCACAGTGCACGGCCGACAGATGCAGTTTCAATCGGGTCGCCAAGCGTGGTTCCAGTGCCATGCGTCTGTACGGTTCTGCATTCGATGCCGTTCATAACGTTTCGCATCAGATGGTACTGTGCCAAACCTGACGGAGCGGTGAGATTGGCCGTTCTGCCGTCCTGACGCACCTCGCAACGGCCGATTCGTGCACAACCTGTTGCAGTATCAGAGTGGCCGGTGATGCCGTCGTCCGACGTCGTTCGCGCAATACATACGCAACCACATGTTTCGGATCGGAGGTAGCCGTCGGCACACGCATCGAACGTATGACACTGGCCTGATCTGGAGAGCATGCCAGCAACGGCGAGTTGAGAGCCGAAATACGGAGACAACATGAGGTTCACGCCGATGGCGACCTCGGCGTCCGTATCGATATCAGAGACTGCAGCATGAATTGCCACGAGCGAGGACGAACATGCGGTGTCGTATACACAGGCGCTTCCATGGAGACCGTACATGAACGACAGACGTCCTGCCACGACAGAAAGCGAGCTTCCTGTGGCGTTGTACACGGACTGTGTGACCTTACCGTGTGCTGGCTGCACCACATCCGTTACAGATGCGCCTACTCGTACCCCGACGTGGCCCTCCAGCCGATCCATTGTCGGACCTGCCGTCGACAGCACAATGCGCTGCTGTGCACTCATAGCATCGAGCTCGGCGTCGGTGAGACCATGTCGTGACTCTATGGCCCGATCGAGAACCACGTGAAGTGCATGGCGCTGTGTGCGTTGCGCAGCATCGCCAACCATGGCGTCTGCACTTACATCCCAGTGAACGGGAACGTTGTTAAACAACGCACCTGCTGCGGAGCAGCGTGCGGTGGGGGCGCCTTCGCACGCACCCTCTGGCAGATGCATGCCGACATCTGTTATGTGAAACTGCCGTCCCGAACGAGTGTCGTCCCGTGCGCACATGTAGCTGCCGGAACCAGAATGCTGCCACACGTCCACTGCGCCACGTCGAAACCGCATGTCGATGTGACGCTGAAGCGCATTAGGCGTCGGTGCTTCAAACGCGAGTGTAGCAGGCAACGAGGTTGTCAGTGCCGATGAAAGTCCATCGCAAAGCTGCACTATGTCGATGGAGTCCAGTCCGCAGTCCATGAGCGCAGTGTCGGCACTGGGTATGTCTGCTGCACTGCCAAGTATGAGTGAGATGTGCGTTAACACTAGGTTTTTGTCGTAGTCACGAACTGACGACAGCGTGCTTGGATGAGATGACGTGCATTCCTGGCATAGCCGTACCACCTCGTGACGCTGAATCTTTCCGCTGTGTGAGCGTGGAACACATTGCGCAACGACGATTTTGCGTGGTCGCTTGAAGTTGCTCAGTGTTTCGCGCATTCGCCACTCGATGCTGCGCAGAACGTCCATGGTGTTCGTGTCGCGACCTTCGATGCGTTGGAGGACAACGACTGCTACCGGTATCTCTCCTGCTACGTCGTCCTCGACGCCTGCGACGCCTGCATCGCAAACATCCTCATGCATCAAAAGTGCTTCTTCTACTTCCGACGGTGCCACTTGATGACCCATTACCTTTATGACCTCCTTGCGACGCCCCTGAATGAAGAAAAACCCGTCGGACGACATGGACACAAGGTCGCCAGTGCGCAGCCATATCTGTCCGGTCTCCGTATCCACGATGGTCACGGCCGCAGTCTCTTCCGGAAGACCGAGGTATCCTCGCATCACAGTAGGTCCGGCCACAAGCATCTCGCCCGTGTCTGCACCACTCACCACGTCCGTGTGTGACGAAAAGATGTCGTCGCCAGCAGTGGTGGTGAGCACGCACACGTTCACGATGGAGCGTCCAATCGACCCCATCTTGTTGTTTTGCGACGCATCTGTGTCTGGCATACACAACGTGACCGTGCACGAGGCTTCCGTGAGTCCATAACCCTGACAGCACGGAACACCAAGTGCCTGCGATGCTTGCGATTGCAACGACGCACGCATCGGTGCGGCTGCCGTCAGAACAAACCTGAGTGCGGCAGATGAGCCGTACTGTGATGCGGACGTTGCCATTTGTGTAAGGACGTTCGGTACCGTCGGCACGACGGTAACGGCCAAACGAATGATGTTGTTCATGAGATTCTGGTCACGCGGGTCGATTACGATGACGTTGCAGCCTTTCGTAAGTGACACCAAAAGAACGGGTACAAGTGCATAGATGTGAAACAGCGGTAGCACAAGTGCAACAGCGTCGTCCCTGCGAATGTAAGTGTCGTGAACGATGTGCCGGTTGACACACTCTGTGATGTTTCCATGTGTAAGTGGTATGCCTTTCGGTTTGCCAGTCGTACCACTTGAAAAGGATAGCAGCGCCGTGCTATCGTCGCACAGCGCGTACGTCGTGACCGGACGACAGGCCTGTGTGCATGTTTTCAGAAGTACGTCCGAGGGATCCATCGCCTGTAGCACAAGGTGGGTCTCTCTGAGTCGGGCCAGTACATTAGGCGTGGAGACCAGCTCGGTATCCACCAGCACTATGTCTGCCTCTGACACATGTGCCTGATACGCCACCTCGTCGGGCGTGAAGAGGACGTTGCACGGAGAAGCAAACGTCGTCGATCCTGCAGTACTGGAAAGCAACGCTGCAACAAACGTTCTGCCGTTTGGAAGAAGCAACAGGACACGTGCACACGAACGCGTGAGAAGTTCATTTCTTATCACCAGGGACTCCTCGACGATCTTCCCGTACGTTAGCGTGTGCGAGGGGTCGTCGAGTGCGAGGGCTCGATCTCCATGCACGTTGCTCTGCTGAACGATGGATGCAAAGATAGACATCTTTGGGCGCAGCAGGGCGACACTCTGTGTAATGTTTTGGAAAAAAAATACATTGAGCACCCTACCGCAAGATGGTCTAGGGCCTTGGGGTCGCTCTCATCGATCCGCTAATCGCTCATTTATTCTACACGATACGCTACGAGTTCTCGGACAGCTCAGCCCTTCGTCCCACCGGCCCTCCCGGGCACCCTAACCATCCACAGTGCGTCAGTATGACGCGTCGTCGCCATCGGAGATAATTTTTCCAGTTCTATACGAAGTGAGCGCACAAGCACTCTAGGTTCCTTCTCCAATTGCACGCGTGGCCGACAGGAGAAAATTCTGCCGCGTCTTATCAAAGCTCACGAGTGTTCCCTCTTTGAAGAATGCGAGGACAAGTGCGTCTTCATGCATTATCGATGCAACGTAGGACGTAGGGACATGCGCGACAATAGCTTTCCTCTCGCGTCTACCCTTGGTTGTTTGCGTAGCTCGATGGCACGACGACGGCTCGGAGCCGTGCTACACATTCGGCTCAGCCAACATGTTCCACCACTTTGCGGAGCTTGTCCAGCGAGTCCGTATCGGCAACGCTGGGAGCGGGCATCCCACGAAGCACAAAAAGTGTGCCGCAACATGTCTGAGCTTGCGCCAAGATGGGCACATGCAGAGGCAACGAATTGAGGGGTCGTGTGTTCATCTGTGCGTAACGGCTGGATGCCGCGTCAATGCCTGCCGTGAACGTATCGTCCATCAATACACGAGACCGCTTAGCGTGGTTCTGCCAGCTGACGCCGTTGGACAGATCGACCATAAACTCGTTGAATTTCTGAGCAACGGAATGCAGCGTCAGACGATCGACATGCTGTGACATCACGAGCAGCCATTGTGCAGCGAACGGCGGTCCCGATGCGCTCGCTGTGTTCATATTGGTGTCCTCCGTCGTCGTCGCACATGCGAGCGATCGATACATAGCAGATGAGCCATCCCAATTGTTGTCACAGAAACGTACGTGTGTGAATTCAGGCGTCATCATGGAAACGAGCGACTCGGCAACAGGGCGATTGGCGATCGCCGGTGCTAAAAGTGCGTCTGGAAGCCTCGTGATGGCGACTGGTTTCGTGTACGACGTGCCAAGCTGATGCGTCATCCCAATCGCAGTGACGATGGGAGCATGGTAATGCACGCAGTGTTGCATCAACGTCACGCCCGCCCTCAGATACATGCGATCCACCATTGCAAGAATCGTAACCGGATCAGTCGTGGCGCCAGTCGACGCATCAAAGACATCCAGAGCTCTCTCATCGCACGAGATCCTCGGGTCCGTACAATCAGTGCACAACAAACGCACACTGCACCCTGGTTCGAGCAGCAGAGTTGTGACGAAAGTATCGCCGGCATTGGACAGAGTCGTGCGCACCGCCAACGGTTCGCCTGCACGAGCACACGTCCGCACAACGGAGAGCACTGTGGTGCTCTGAATCGTTATTTTCACCTTTTGCGTAGCAGATACAATCGCTCTCGGAAGCAGCCGCATTGCCTCGATCACGACGTTTGTGTCGTCGATGTCTGCTATCATGGCGTGGCCGTCTGTCTGAACACGACGTGCCGTGTACTCGTCCACCCACGCACCAAACCCGACCACCACCGTCCTAAGGTCTGAAACTTTGCTCCGCAGATCCTCCATGTCCCCAATGAACGCGCTCATGTCATGCGCACCTCCGTCCGTAAGAATGCAGGCAACAACGAGCGATTCGGGTGACGTGCACACAGTCGACTTTATCGCTGTGGCGAAGGCGCAAAAGTTGGTACCACCAGAGCTGGAATCGGCAAGTATGGATGCACATACACGGTCAAGGCTTACAGAGGGATCTCCGACGTTGAGGCGACTGACAATCATCCTGCACTCGTGATGGAACATAAATACCGAGACAAACACGCGCTGTGAGTCGCTTAAATATCCGTGCCGCCTGAGCAACGGAATGTGCTCCTTCACCAAACCTGTGAGTACAGCGACGGCAGACCGCTTGGCCATCTCTAGGTTTGTAGCCGCACTGTTGTTGCGCCTCATGTAGGTGCTGCCGGACTCGTCGACAACAAGAAAAATTTCCAAGTCGTTCGTCTTCGGTGCAACACGCATCAAAGGCGGCACGTCGATGTCTACGAGCGCAACTTCACGTGCCCTGCCAGACTGCGCATCGTAGCCTGCGTCCATTCTGCACGACATCACCACGGATGGATGGAGATGCGCCGCCGTATCGATGCTCATATTGCACAAAGTATGCGCGACACTCATGGCAGTCTCGGACACCTGCTTCGTCACGCGGTACTTGACGACCACCGCACTACTAACGCCAGTGGAGAGGACAAAGTCGCTCGTGTCCTCCATCCACACGATGGCGTCCACCGATGCATATGTGTGCTGTGCATCGTACGTCGCGGCGTCCTTGTCGGGAAGGGTCAGACAAAGCTTGTCAGTCAGAACCGTGGAGACAGAGATGGGAACGATCGCTCCCACAGGAGTGATAGGAAGCAATATTGCAACGTCGGCAAACTGCGTTTGCAAAGCGTCGTTGGTGACGAGCTGAGCGAAATTCAAATCAGAAAGCCGTGTGCGTGATGTGAACGTCACAGTAGTGTTTGCAGGAACTTTGGCAAGCTTCACAAACGTGCAATTGTCCATTGTTTCTGCTACCGACCCTGTGTGCGTTGTGTTGGACTCGACGTCACGAATGATAGCGTCCGCTTCGGAATTTGTCCTGATCGAGCGCTCGAGCTCGAATGCGCCGATCCGCTGCATCTCGAACGTCACAATGTTGCCGTACGCACGTGCCAGGTAAAGCGCCATACTTGCCGTGTGATTGCTCGAGTTGGTAGCGTGCACCACTTGCTCCACAAACGATGTTTCGCCAAGCGTGACGGTAAGTTCGATTTTGTCGGGAACGATACGCTGGAGACCCGCAGCATCAGTTCCGCTCTTCAGTGCGCAAAGTGCTGGGTACACCACTTGATCCGATATGTCCTGCGTGTTGTTCGCCGCCACATTGTCGCCTTTCTGAGGCGAAATCATTGCCATCATGCGCTCACTAGCGGAAACCTCACCACGGTCAGGATCGAGAATGAGGGAAGTGAAGGAGCGAGACGTGTATGCGACAGCCATGGTATCGCGGACGAACGGTGTGTGTGCAGCGGACGTGTTTTTCGATGTGTGTAATACCAGACATTGCGGGAACATTACGCAATACTTATTACGCACATGTGTCACGGCGAAAACACATCTCTCTGCAACTCGTTGCTGCAATCGAACTCGTAGTCGCACGTAAGATTGAAGATTGCCTCCTTCAGCACGCGTTGCGACGGCTCGTAGGACGTGCTCGTGCTGTAATACTTCAGCACCTTGGATAGCCCAGCGCAAACGTCTTTCAAATCCGACGCATACCTCTCTTTCGCAAATCGCACTGTTTTCGCAAGGATACCCAGACGTTGTATCAATACCTGGTTCAGTGCGCTCGTTTCCTCGTCCTCGTCCTCACTGTCGATCTCATGTATCGTCGACGACAGGTCCATTTTGCAAAGTATCGTCTGTATCGCGTCATGCACGTCTCTGATGGTGACAGCGATGGGGTCGTCGTTCTCTGTGCTCTGCGTTGCGGACGCTGCAGATCTAAGGTGACGCTCACACCTCCACATGTTGTCGCTTTCTACACACGATTCGCAGAATATTTGATGGACTTGGTCGTCTGCTCCATCTGTTGGCGAAAGCTCTCAGACATTCTTTGTGCTCCGCGGGATGCCCGCTCCTAGCGTTGCCGAAACGGACTCGCTGGACAAGCTCCGCAACGCGGTGAACACATTCAAGCTCTCTAGAGCGTTTCATCTC
>Ga0129324_10000272_pt1 | contig 37431 bp, 53 predicted proteins | sample CPBDNA_7_FD_96879 | JGI IMG/M metagenome (GOLD analysis project Ga0129324, IMG submission 96879) | Freshwater to marine salinity gradient microbial communities from Chesapeake Bay, USA - CPBay_Spr_15_0.2_DNA | ecosystem: Environmental > Aquatic > Marine > Coastal | place: USA: Chesapeake Bay...
GTCAATCACCAGACCCAGAAGCTAAACAAATCTTTGTAGAAGACAAAGTGTACTGGAAGTTAAAATGAACATCTTTTACCTAGACAAAAGCTTCACCAAATCAGCGGAGTATCATTGCGACAAACACGTTGTCAAGATGATCTTAGAGACTGCCCAACTGTTATCCACTGCACACCGTGTACTAGATGGTGACGCTAAGGCAGACATAGTAGGATTGTACAAGTGTACACACAAGAACCATCCTTCTGCTGTCTGGGTACGTTCTAACCAAGGTGCTTATCAGTGGACATTCATGCTTTTTGAGAGACTTTGTAAAGAGTATACAAGAAGGTACGACAAGGTACACAAGTCTGCCAGACTGTTACCCTTTTTACTTAGCTATCCAGAGAACATAGAGTTTTCTGCATGGGACGCTGAATTAATCCCACCACCCCAGTGTATGCCAGAAGAGTACAAACACGAAGATACTGTCACAGCATATCGTAACTACTACATGGGTGCTAAGAACAGTTTTGCTAAGTGGGCGCACTCTGCTACACCGGATTGGTGGCAAGTTGAGGCAGTCGGGTAATGAACTGTTGGCACTGTAACACTGAGTTAATTTGGGGTGGTGACCAAGATATAGATGATGAGTTTTATGCCATGGTTACTAACTTGACTTGTCCTAAATGTGAGAGTATAGTAGATGTCTATTATCCAAAGGAGAAAGAAGATGAAAACATATAATGTAAAGACGTATAGGTCTGTTCTGTTTGAATTAAATCATTGTGTTAAAGCTGAAGATCAGGCATCAGCAATGGATCAATGTATCAACTGGTTTGAAGATGACAGGGAAATAATGGATCATGTCCCAGATTGGATTGACCCAGTAGAAGAGCCAAGATCAGTAGAGATTGTTTATGTAGAGGAGGAAGAAGATGCCTGAAGAATTTGAACATGAGTTAATTGGTGTACTACAAGAACACTATGGTAAAAACTTTGACTATAATTGGGACAGTGAAGAAGATGGATTTTATATCCGACTTAGAGTATGGAAGGAGGAAGCTGATGAGTAATATACCCTTGATACACAAGCAACGCTTGCTACAAAAGATTTACAGGAATGTACAACTTGACAAAAGAGTCTTGACATATGAAAAGAAACCTGTTATACCACATAAAATTGATATAAAGGTATAATTATGCGCTGTATTATTTGTGATGTTAGGTTAGAATTATCCAGAAAGTTAGACATATGCCCAGAGTGCTCTGATGCAGTCAAGCAAGCACTGGAGAGCGATCTGGAGACAACTTGGAACACTTTGTATAAGGAACCAGAAGATGAGTAGTTTAATTGTAATGATACTTAGATTAATCAATAACTTGGAGAAACGCCTACCATGAACAGAGAAGAAGTTTTAATGACTGCTCTGGATTGTATCACAAACGACAGAGCTAACCAGTATGGTAAAGCAGAAGACAACTTTGGTAATATATCTAAATTGTGGTCTGCTTATCTCAGAATAGACATCAATAAGCTAGAAGTGGCAATGTTGATGACGTTGGTAAAAGTAGCCAGAACAATCAGTAGTCCAAAACATGAAGATAATTATGTTGACATTTGTGGTTATTCTGCTATAGCTAATGAACTAGCAAAGGAGAAGAAGAATGATTGATGACTTAGAAATTTTAATTGACTCAGTTTGGTTCAATGAAGTAGACAAACGTAAAAAGGTAAAGTACCAAGAACAACGTGACAGAATAGGATCAGTTAAAATTGATTACTGCACAAGTTTTAAGTCTTTACAAAAGCTCACCACTGTGATAGAAGAAGAATTATTTGAGCATGAAGCAGTGGAGTTAACTGTCACTTACAAAAGTAGGTCTTACTAATGGAAGAGAAAGCTATCAAAGATCACCAACCTTGCCCAGATTGTGAGTCTAGTGATGCCCTAGCTATCTATTCTGATCACACGTATTGTTTTAGTTGTTTTGAGAGGAAGTGGACTGTGGAAGCAGAAGTTATACCAATGGAACCCAAGGTTAAAAAACCTAGTCTTAAATGGGCAGACCGTAAAATATCTAAAGCTGTGAGTAATTTTTACGATGTACAGGTTACTTATGATTCAGTAGAGTTCCCTTATTTTTTTGATGGTCTACAAGTAGCAACGAAATATAGAGACTCTCAAAAAAACTTTAAGACTAAGGGAGACTTTACTGAGTCAGAGATGTTTGGTATCCACACCATGTCCAAGGCGAAGAACCATGAAGTAGGTAATACAGTTATCATCACAGAAGGTGAAGCAGACGCACTATCAGCATTTCAAATAGCTAACCGTATTAAACCCGATGCAGAACACATAGCACTGAAGAAAACATTAGTACCAGTGTTCTCAATCAAGTCGGGTGTGTCCAGTGCAGAGAGAGACATAAAGGCTAATCTTGTCTTGCTAGAGAAGTTTGAGCGTATTTTTATCTGCTTTGACTCTGATGATCAAGGTAAGTTAGCTTCGCGTAAGGTTGCTAAGTTGTTTAGCCCTTCTAAAGCTAGGATTGTTAACCTAGAGTTAAAAGATGCCTGTGAGTACACCTCTAAGTCAATGACAGATGAGTTTATGTCTCACTTAAAAGACGCGACTGTCTATACACCTAGTGGTATTGAGAACGCTTCTAATGACTTTGACCGATTATGGTCTGAGCAGAACCTACAGAGCATAGACTTCCCTTGGAAAGCTTTACAAGACAGAACCTACGGTATAAGACAGCGAGAGATAATCACTTGGGCTGCTGGTACAGGCGTGGGTAAGTCTAGTTTTATGCGCGAACTACAGCACTTCTACTTACAGAGCACCGATATGAACATAGGTATCATTGCCCTAGAAGAGTCAGTAGATCGTACCAGACGTGGAATACTAGCCATAGAAGCTAACGACAAGCTACACTTGAACGAAGTGTTCAGTCAGTACTCTAAGGAAGAGATAAAGAAACACTTTGATAACACCTTGGGTACAGGTAGAGTTTACTTGTATGATCATTTCGGATCAATGAACTGTGAAGACTTGTTGAACAGAGTCAGATATATGGTTGTTGGCTTAGACTGTAAGGTTATCTTTATTGACCACTTGAGTATTTTAGTAAGTGGTCTTGACATACAAGACGAGCGTAAGGCAATAGACAAGACAATGACTATGTTAAGACAGTTGACAGAAGAAACAGGATGTGCTATACACTTGGTAACGCACCTTAGACGTATGAACTCTGATAGGTCACACGAAGATGGTGCAGAGATAAACCTAAGTCATCTTAGAGGCAGTCATGGTATAAGTCAGATAAGCGACACCGTGATAGCCTTGGAACGAGATACTCAGGCTGACGAAGAACGAGAAGCTAACACTACTACAATGCGAGTACTAAAATGTAGATACACTGGAGATGCTGGAGTAGCTGGTAGGTTGTACTACAACAAAATAAATGGTAGATTAGAGGTAGTTAAGGAAGAATTTTAATGTCATATGTTATCTTAGACATAGAAACGGATGGTTTTGACGCTAGTGTGATACACTGTGTTGTCTGTGAAGATCATCATGCAGAACAAAGGGTATTTTATAAACCCGATAACTTGCAAGATTATTTAGCACAGTACGACTTAGTTATAGGTCACAATGCGATACAATTTGACTTTCCCATGCTTAAAATGATGTGGGATGTTACAGTTCCTGCTAAAAAACAGTTTGATACCTTGATTGGTTCTAGGTTAATCAAGCCAGATTTGGAAGGTGGACACAGTTTGGAAGCTTGGGGCAACCGTTTAGGCTTTCCTAAGCTACCTCAGCCCGAAGATTGGAAGGTTTTTACACCTGAAATGCTAGAATATTGCAAAATAGATGTAAAAGTGTGCCATTTATTGTACAAAGAGGTGCAATTAAACCTAAAAAAGTTCTCAAAAGAGTCAATTCAGTCAGAATTTATGATGCAACGACTGATAAACAAGGTCAGAGACAACGGATTCTACTTCAAAGAGCAAGAAGCAGTAGAGTTGCTAGAAAAGTTAGAGACAATTAAGGCAGAAATAAGGCAAGAAATCGACAAGGTATTTTTACCAGAGGTAATACAACTAAAAACTAAGACAAAAGAAATACCGTTTAACATCAACAGTAGAGATCAGATAGCCAAGAGATTAATGGCAATAGGCTGGAAACCTTCTGTCTTTACCCCGTCTGGTAAGCCTAAAGTTGATGAAATACAGCTAGGAAAGTTCGATTCTAGGGAATCTAAGATCATTTCTGAGCATTTTACGCTAAATAAACGCACAGCAATGCTAAAATCTTGGATAAAAGCAACAGAACCTGATTTTAGAGTACGTTGTTACTACCACTCGCTAGGTGCAGTGACAAACAGAATGTCTTGTTCTGATCCTAACTTGCAACAAGTCCCTAGTAATCGTAAAATTTACGGAGAAGACTGTAGAAAGTTGTGGTCTTGTCCACCCGGTAATAGGCTCATAGGCTCTGATGCACAGGGTCTGGAGCTACGTGTCCTCGCTCATTACATAAACGATCCAGAGTACACTAGAGAGGTACTGGAGGGTGACGTGCATACTGCTAATCAAAAAGCGGCAGGGTTATCCTCCAGAGATCAAGCTAAGACATTTATCTACGCCTTGTGCTACGGAGCAGGAGATGCCAAGTTAGGTACGGTTGTAGGTGGTAACGCGAAAGATGGTGCTCAGTTAAGAGCAAGTTTCTTTGACAAAATACCAGCTTTCAGAAGATTTAGTCAAGCAGTAATAAGAAAAGGAGAAACACAAGGCAAACTAAAAGCTATAGACGGGAGAATATTAACCGTCCGTAGTCCACACGCCAGTTTGAACACTTTGATACAGGGTAGTTCAGCTATCTTGATGAAGAACTGGTTTATGAACACCGCAATGGACATGAAAAGGAGGAATACCAATGGTAGAGTTATTGCTATGGTACACGATGAAATTATTTTAGAATCTGGTAAAAAAGATGTTGACATCGTAGCAGAGTCTGTTAAACTAGGTATATCACAGGTAAACAAACAATTTGATATTAGATGTGCGTTGGATTGTGATATTAATTTTGGAACTAACTGGAGTGAAATACACTAATGACTTTTCATTATATAGAAGGTAAACTAGAATACGCAATGTTGTTTGATCAAAAAGATATGTTTGATCGTTGGAGCACGGTACTGCTCTTAGAAGGTGATCAGATGAAACAAGCTAAGAAACTTGGGTTAAAAATAAACCAAGTTGAAGAGAAGTTTAATGGAGCACCTTACGTTTCTCTGAAGACCACCATGCCACCTAAGCTGTACGATGCTGATAGTAACGTGTACGATGGGCCTACTAGGTTGGCAACTGGTACGGAGGCAACGGTCAAGCTTACTCAGAAGCCGTATGATAACAAGTTTGGTAAAGGAGTTACCACGTATATAGACAGTGTTAAGATAACTAATCCTGTCGCTTGGATACCCCCCACCGATGATGAGTTTCAGTCTGCGTCAGACACTGAGTTTTAGTGCCTGAGACTGATTACGGTCATTGGGATGTTGATCTGGTAGGCGAGTTTAACCCTGACGAACACTTTGGATTCGTCTACCAGATTACTAATCTTACAAATGACAGGTCTTACATAGGTTGTAAACACCTAATGAAGTACAGTAAAGGTAAACCAATAAAGGCTAGTGAATGGAGAGATTACTGTAGTAGCAGTAAGTATCTTAAACCAGACATAGAAGAATTAGGGAAACAAAACTTTGAATTTAGAATACTTTTATTATGTGCTAACAAGCGTGATCTCTACTATAACGAGATGAAGATACAGATAGAGCTAGGTGTTATAGAATCCGAAGAGTACTACAATGCTAATGTAGGTGGTAAAAGATTCTATAGACCTGTCAAAAGTTACGGAACCGATTTTAAGAATAAAATTAAAGGCATTAAAAACGGTAGATACAGAGGAATGTTTATAGTAACTTACAAAGGTGGTATTACTAACTTAATTAAAAATGTTACCATCAAGGATTTTGCTGAAGAAAACAACTACAATAGAAGATGTCTTTTTAATATAATACATAATAGGCAAAAAACCCATAAAGATATAATTGGATTGGAATACGTAAATGAAAAAGATTGACACATTAGCTAATGATATATACGACTTGCTAGAAAATGGGACTAAATCTCCCAAGCAAGAACACTTGTTTGCAATGGCATCTGAAATTGTAGACTCAATGAAGAAACAGTTGTGGACAGGTACTACCCCCTCTAAAAAAGGTAAGTTACGTATGTCTAATATAGGTAAGCCTTGCACAAGAGCACTGTGGTATGACATAAACGGTGATGAGAAAGCAGAAAGACTTACACCTCAGACTAAGTTAAAGTTTATCGTTGGTGACATAGTAGAATCTGTCATACTATACTTGGTTAAAGAGTCTGGTCACACAGTCACAGACCAACAAAAAGAAGTAGAGTTGCAAGGTATTAAAGGGCATATTGACGCTGTGATAGACGGTGAGTTAGTTGATGTAAAATCCTCAAGCTCTTACGGTATGCGTAAGTTCAAAGAAGGGACATTACCACAAGATGATCCATTTGGTTACATAGGTCAGATAAGTGGGTACGCTACTGCTTTGGGTAAGAAGTCTGGTACGTTCTTAGCCTTTGATAAAAGTGCAGGAGAAATTGCAGTATACAAACATGATGATATAGATGATTCCAATAAAAAGATAAAGCAAGTTTTGTCTGATACTTCTCAAGAGGAGCCACCAGAGAGAGCGTTTGGTACTGTACCTGAGCGTAATACTAAGAAAGCCAAGCTAGGTATAAACTGCTCTTACTGTTCTCACAAGCAGTCTTGTTGGGAAGACAAAGGCTTGACACTAGGGTTTAAAAGTAGTAGACCTGTATTTTACGTAGGGAAACAAGAACATGAAGTTGACTTCTAATTACTTATCTGAAGAGGTTTTAAAAGACATTTCTGATATGTATAGTGTTGATGAGATACTAGATAATATTGGAATGTTACCTCACGATTTAGCTCTGCTGTTAGCAGACGAGATCAAAGAAAACTTAGAAAAATTTGAAAACATACCTGTGGATGCTTATACAAATGAATAAATATGGAATGACACTACCAATATCAGAAGAAATAGATACCGTTAAGTACAGACAAACTGGTGAGGACTTTTATAGCAAGGTGGTACGCATAGCTGAATCCTTGAAAGATAGCCCAGACCACTTTGAGAACTTCAAGGATGCGCTTAGACACATGAGGTTCCTACCTGCTGGTAGGGTACAGAACGCTATGGGTGCTGCAAGACAAACCACCGCTTATAACTGCTTTGTCAGTGGAGTTATAGAAGATAGCATGGACTCTATCATGGGTAGAGCTACAGAAGCTGCTGAGACAATGCGTAGAGGTGGTGGTATAGGCTATGACTTTTCAAGGCTACGTCCTAGAGGAGACAGAATAAAGTCTTTGGACTCTAGGGCATCAGGTGCAGTTAGCTTTATGCAAATTTATGATTCTGTTTGTCAAACCATAGCATCTAGTGGACATCGTAGAGGAGCACAGATGGGTGTCTTACGCATAGACCACCCTGACATTGAACAGTTTATCACCGCTAAGAACAACGGTACAGCCTTAACTGGTTTCAACATTTCAGTAGGTGTAACAGATGAGTTCATGAGATGCCTAGAGAAGAAAGAACCATTCCCTCTACGGTTTGACGGTAGGGTACACGAAGAGGTAGACCCTGTAGCCCTGTGGGACATGGTTATGCGTAGCACATGGGATTGGGCAGAGCCGGGAGTGTTGTTCATAGATACCATTAACAACATGAACAACCTGTACTACTGTGAGAACATAGAGGCAACAAACCCATGTGGTGAGCAACCTCTGCCACCTTACGGTGCTTGTTTGCTAGGTAGTTTTAACCTGACTAAGTACGTGGGGGCAGGAGAGTTCGACTATGGATTGTTCACTGGTGACATACACCATGTAGTCAGAGCTATGGACAACGTGATAGACAGAACCATTTACCCACTTGAGCAACAGCAATTAGAGGCTCAGAGTAAACGTAGGATGGGTTTAGGTATCACAGGACTAGCTAATGCAGGTGAGATGTGTGGTATGCCGTATGCTTCACCAGAGTTTATGAAGTTTACCACCAAGGTTCTAAAGACGATGAGAGATCACACTTATGGTACAAGTGCTCTGTTGGCTAAGGAGAAGGGTAGCTTTCCATTGTATAATAAGGATAAGTACACACAGGGTAAGTTCTTTAAAACTTTGTCTAACTGGGTGCAAGACCAGATCAAAGAGAACGGGTTACGTAACTCTCACTTGACCTCTATTGCACCTACTGGTACAATCAGCCTGACTGCTGACAACGTAAGCTCTGGAATAGAACCACCGTTTAGTTTGTTCTACGACAGGACTATACAAGAGTTCGATGGTCATCAGATACAGAGAGTAGAGGACTACGCCTACAGATTGGGTGTGAATGGTAGGACTGCTAATGAGATCACTGCTGAAGAACACTTAGCAGTACTAGCTCTGACATCTAAGTATATTGACAGTGCTGTCAGTAAGACGTGCAACGTAGGAGACAACGTAACTTACGAGGAGTTCAAAGAGTTGTACTACAATGCTTGGAAGCAAGGGTGCAAGGGTATTACCACGTTTAGAGCTAGTGGTAAACGCTACGGTATCCTCAATGAAGTCAAGGAAGAACCTAAAGCAGAAGCTTGTTTTATAGACCCAGCAACAGGTCAGAAAGAGTGTGAGTAATGCAAGACAAAGATAAAATATGGAAGCTAAAGTGGGCTTCCTCTATTACTCTTATGTTTGCAATGATTCTGACTGCACAGAACGTGTATCCCTATAATTTGTTTTTTCATTTTATAGGGATACTAGGTTGGTTGATTGTGTCTATTAACTGGAACGACAGAGCACTCATAGTGGTCAATAGTGTGGCTATAGCTATACTGACAAATGGTTTGTTTGCTTATCTTATTTCTTAAAGTTTAGTATTATCATACCACACCTTGAACACTTGAGAGAGTCAGGATCAAGCTTGTGCCAAAGTATCCAGCAGATAAATTTACTAAGCACGGTTTTTCTTAGGTTTTTTATGAGTTAATAGCTGAGAATTTTTTGTATGCTTGGCTCCAGTATGTAATTTACCATCAGACATTTTATGTGTTTTTCCTGTGTATAGTTTACCAGCTTTTGTGTAGTGGGGTTTATTTTTCATGCTTTACTCTTCTTTCTACTCTTCTTTTTAGGAAACCCGGCTTTCATGTTCTTATAAGCTTTAGCACTGATAGTTGATTTAGCCTTGCTCCTAGAAGTCCCGGCTTTTTTGCGTTTGTTGATATTATAGTATAAACCCTTCTTTACCATTTCTTACAACTCCAATATCTAGCACTTAGTTTATCAGGTGGACTAGTATCGCACCTGTGTCTTGCACGGAAACTTTTCCTGCGCTTAGGTTGATCCTTTTTGATTGTCATATTAGGATCACCAAAGCGTACCAACTTTACTTTGTCACCCTTCTTAGCTAAGACAGCAAACTTCTTAGACTTGCCGGGTGTTCTCTTAGGCTTGTTATACCCAGAGAAACGTTCTCCCCTATACTCCATTAATAGTATCCTCCGTAACTGTCTGCATCCATGTCGCTAGAGTAACTTCCCCAACCACCTGTAGCATCTCCTTCAGCAGTAGCGTCACCTGTGGAACCTTCTCCGTAGTAATTATCTAATCCAGATAGGTTACGTGCTCCAGCAGCATTAGTTACCATACCGTTATAAGTTACAGCTTGGTTAGGATTAGTAGAGGCTAAATCATCAAAAAAGTTATAGTTATTTAATCCACCAGTTTGAGTAAAACTACCACCCGGCCCACTAATATCACCTGATAGTAAACCACCTTGACTTACAATATTTCCAGTAACTTCGGACGGGTCTTGGTAAGCTCCCATAGCGTTAAACATACCACCTAACAATCCTATGATACTTGATCCGGGTATGGTAGCACCTGCTGCTAAAGAACCTATAGTTCCTAACACACCCCCTACTCTTTGCCCGTCTGTTGCATTTGGATTGTTACTTAAACCAAAAGAGGAAGCAGTAGGGCCACCTAGAATCGCGCCTTCAGTTAAGTCTGCTACGTTTAGGTTTACCTCTGGATCAGACACAGAACCGGGTACTCCTTCTAAAGTATTTGAAAAGTTAATTGGCCCTGTAGAACTTAGTAGTCCTACATCTTGAGGGTTGTAGTCTATATTTGAAATACCTGCATAATTAGGATTAGTGTTTTCTTCATAGTACTGTGTTAAATCGTAAGGGTCTTTACCTATGTTTTGAATAGCTTCCGTTGCTTCTGCGTTTAATCGTGACGATTCTGGAATAGTATTAGTCATTGCAGGGCTGTCCATACGTACAGCAGGTAAAGTTCTTTCTCCTGTACTATCTATAACAACTGTTTCCTCAAACGGAGCATCTATGGGGTAAGTTTTACCCATTCCAAATAAGTTCTGAAAACTATTTATAGGACTAAGTGGAGAAACATCTTGTTGGAAATCCATTATGGCAGTTTGAGCAGCATTGGCTATACTAGGATTAAAGTTAGCCCCTGTCTGAGTAGCTAGGACTTCTCTGGCATGAGCTAAATCACGAAAAGTTATTTCAGCCATTCTTCTTCCCCTTTGCTTTACTATAAGCCCTCGACCCAAACCAAAAACTCACGATTGCTGCAAATATGGCCTGTGTCTCCGAATCCCACACGATCATAATAGACGTGGTAAATGTAGCTCCCTCCTGTGACATAATTGCAACAAGTGAAGATATTTTAACAGTTGCAAACAGTGTGAAAAACAAATAGGTTATCACTGGTCTAACTGATGCACGTAGTTGCGAGACAAATCCATCAGAGGTTAAAGATCGATCATGATCGTAGATGCCTTTTGTTTCAGCTATGTCAGCCTGTGCATCTAGCTCTTCTATTTTAAGTTCACTGAGAGACTCAGCGTACTTAGCTCTAGCTTCCAGCATTGCTAACTCTTGTTTGTTTGCTTGGCTCTGCTTAAAGAAACCTAGCACCTCTGGTACAATAGAACTACCAAAGCCTATTAGTGATCCTAGTATTGATAACATTATTACTTCCTATTTTTCTTTTATTAATACAGTAGTTCCAACTTTACTTTTTGAGTGTTTAACATTTGCATTAGATTTTGTTTTAAAAATTAGTTTATTACCTTTACCATAGTAAAAAAGTTTACCGTTTTTATTTTGTGTAACTTTATATATTTTTCTTGCAGGGTCTTGTTCAACATTGTTAAAGTTTTTTGCTCTTCTTATTGCTATACCTCTTACATTTTTATTTTTACCGTTTTCTTTAACAACAGCGGTATCAAGAGTTTGTTTTAAAATTTCACGGATGTTTCCTTCTTTTACTGCTTTTTTTAATTTTGGAAATTTAATAACATTTTTACTGTGTAAATTATAAGATAAATCTCCTAGTACTACTTTTACATTATTAGGTAAATCAGTAAAACCTTTAAGTGTACGTAAATTAGTCAAATCTTCTTCTATGACTTTATCAATAATTTCTACATTATCTAAATTTAAAAGGGGATACTGTTTTAAAATGTCATATTCACGATCTTCTGTAAGACCAAATTCACCAGTTTTTACATCAGTTCTTACTTTATCCCCACTCCCTTCAAAACCTTTTAATGTATTAAATATTGCTTTCCTTAGGTTAAATGGTGCAACAGGTTCCTCTTTAACAGGTGCAACAGGTTTTGGTAAAAGTCCTTCATTTATTTCTTGTTGCATCATAGCATTATTAGGAGGGTACACCACTTCTTGTTTTGGTAAAAGTCCTTCTTGGCCTACTATATTCTGAATAACTCTATTACTGTCTGTAAGTAACCCTATTTCATTAGCATTAAAAGGAATTTCTGGTACAGGTGGTGCAAGGTTTTGCTCAGTTACTGGTATAATTCCCCTATCATTTGGCATCCTTTCAGGAGGTAATTCTATCTGTGTCTGTGGTATACTATCTAAGTCTATTTGTGGCCCACTTCTACGTTTAGGTTTGTTAATCTCAGGTTGGTTAAGACCTAGTAACCCTTGTATGTTTCCCCAAATACTTTCCATCTTAAAATCTCTTTGTAAATTTAAACTGAAACTGTGCGTTGCCCATAAGGTTATCAAAGCTATTAGGTACGCCATTAGCAGTAGTTGTGGAACCTTGCAAAGACATTTGGCTATTTTGTATACCCATTGGATTAGGTGCTGTAAACTCAGCTTGCATCCGTGTAGGAGCATTTGTACGATAATCAATATCTCCACTTAACAGACCTCCCCCAAGACCAGTTTCATATCCCATATTTACACCATTTATTTTAGGCTGTATGCTCATACCTTCGGGCATTTGACCGGGTAAGTCAGCTACCATTTGATTACCCTGTTCTGCTAATCCTGTTATGTTATCTACTCTGTCCTGACCTAGAGTAAGTCCCATAGCACCCATAGCACCTTTTTCAGCTTTGTCCTCTGCTAAATCTATCACCTGTTCCATCTTAGCAGTATCATTAGTAGGTATTGATCTTAGAGTATCTCCTATGAAACTAAATAAATCCATTATGCTACTCCTTCGGCTATCGCTTTACCCTCTGCTAGACCACTAGGGCCAAGTGTAGGTTCAGCGGTAGTTGTGGGCATTGCCTGAGCAGTCTGCATTAGGTTCATTATATTTTGACCTATCTGTTGTTGCATCATTGCTTGATCTTGTACAGGTGGTTCAGGTTGTACAGGTGCTTGGTTATATGCTTTTACAGGTTGTGCATCTACTTCATCTTCCATAGGAAAGATTTGATTAGCTTCTTCCATATAGTCTGCTACAGATGCTGCCCATAACCCGTTTCTACCTGCTAGTAATCTATCTGAATACTTTTGTGCTCCATCGTACATTTTATTAATTTTAGCTTTTGCGCCAGCAACTTTACTATTACTTTTGTACAGATCGTCTACACTATCACCTTTAGAAAGTTGTTTATTTATATTTGTCCAGTTTGTTGATCCGGGTGCAAATTGTTTTGTCATATACATAAAAGACAAAGGTTTCATAGCACCTTTAGGATCACGGGCTAAGATTCGCCTCATAAATCCCGGTACAATCTCAGCGATAGACAAAGCACCAGAAACAGGGTCTATGTCTAAAGCACCCTTCATAGTTAGAGCTAAGTCATCAAGACCTTTATATGTTTCACCAAACAACTCTTTAAGATTACTATTTCCATTAGGTTTAAGTTTAGCGTTAGCCCAACTATCAGCCCAGTTTTTATATGTAAGTGCTCTGGCAGCATCATTCTTACCAGAAGCAGTGATTAAAGTTCCCCAGTACTCTGTGAACATTAAGTCTTGTGCAAACTTAGCAGAGTCGGGGTCTAGTTGTTTTAAACCTTGTAACATCGACACTGCACCACTTAGATCATCAGTTCCTAAGCGAGTAACAGTTTTACTCATTGCATCTACAAATTCTTGTGCTTGTTTAAAGTTAGGTATTGACTGAGCTTTACGACTTGCTTTTGCAAATTGCTCAGGTGTACCGTCTGCAATGTCTCTTAGTACTTTTTTATAATCAGTTAAAGACTGTAACTTAAATATATCGTCAAGAGCTTTTTGACCTGCTTTTTTACTTTTAAATTGTTTTTGTATGGTATTTTCTACGCCTTCAATTTTTTTCAAAGTAGCTTTAGCCACTGACTTAGCTTGATCTGCACCTTGAGCTACTGCCCTAGCTAAGTCAACATTGTTTTCTCTGATGTAGTTTACACCTATTGATCCTATAAGTTCTTCTCTGGACTGTAAACCTTTTAGCATAGCTTCTTCGCTTGCTTTAAACTTAGGGCCAAAAGCTTCATCTACTTTTTGTAACAAAGTTGTAAGTTCTGCACCTTCAGTACCTTTTACAAAGTCATCTAAATATTTTTGAGAAGTGGTGCTACGAGCTTTTTCTATTTGATTAAACAAGCCGTTCTTTCCTCTGTATATATTGGCAAATTTAGAAAACTCTTTATTAGCAAATTTGTATTGTTTAAGAGGAGCAGTACCAATCATCGCTCTATTCTTTTTATTTTTCATTCTTCCTAGTTCTTTAACAATAGCATTAGATAACTCAAGATTTTCTGCTTTACCTTGGTTACTGGTTTTACCTACTTTGTAAGCTTGGTTTCTTACAAGTTTATCAAACTCAAATAAATCACCTGCTGTTACCTGCTTAAAACCCGGTTTGTTAGATTCTAAAGGTTTAAAGGTGTCTGTATCCCTGTCAAATTTAACTTTATTTTTTAATCTTGAAGGTAAAGCTTGATAGACCAAAGCAGGAGACAGCATATCAGAATCTTTAGACAAACGGTTCATAAAATTAGCTGCTTTTATAGGAGTAATTGTTTTTGCTTTAGCATTTGATATTATAGGCGAACCGTAGTACTTTTCACCAGCAAATAATTTCATACCTTGAGTGTACATAGATTGTAGTTTTTTACCAGCAGTATCTTTAAGACCACGTACAGTAACAGCACTTGCGCTAAGTTTACCTAAAGCAGATTCGTTTATCTTACCCATATTTTTAACAGTGTTGACTAGCAAGTCTCTTTCTTTTTTACTCAAGTTAGATTTTAACTTACTTGCTATGGTAACAGCGTTATCACCTAATTTTATAGATTCATCCATTATAGCTTTATATTTATCTAAAGCAAAAGTCATTTTCTCTATATATTTATCACCAGCAACTTTAAAACCTTGTCCCTCTAGTTTACTAAAAAACAAAGAAGAGACACCACCTTTTTTGTCACTAGTTAGCGTTTTAAGACTAAGTAAAATTGCGTCATCTTCTCCAAGAGTTTGAGAAAACCTTTGCTGTGCTTGTTTAAATTGATCTAAAGTTACGGTATTTACACCTCTTTCTTTAGCAGGAAGTTCGTCAGCAACTTGTTTAACCCTATCAGCTATATTTTTTGCAGAACCTTTTACAGCACCACCTAGAGCAAAGGGTGCTCCTAGTAAAAGACTACCTACTCCTATAATTGCTCCTTCTGTACCTGCACTTTGAAGAACATCTAAAAACGAATCTTTTTGTGTACCTGTAAAAGCTTGTAAACCTTCTACACCTGCACTACCTGCTCCACCGCCTATACCTGACCTTACTGAACGTGCTAAAAGCCCACGTCCTGTTAAAGCTGATAACATACCACTTGCTATACCTGCACCTGCTCTTCCCCCCAGACCTTTGATTGGAGTAGGAAGTGTTATAAGTTCACCTATTACAGCACCTGCACCTATAGCTAACTCTGGTACAATGTCTGCTGAAAAATCATACCTGTCTGTGCTTGTACCGTCTAGTAAGACATTTCTTTCGTCTTTAGGCTCTACACCAATAGCTCTAAGACCTTCAGGTGTTACATAAGGTTGATTACCCCACTCAGTGACACCCCAGTTACCCTTACCAAATCTTTCGTTAAACTCTGCTGCTATTTCATCAGGGTTTCCCCTAGCTAAAGCATTATCAAAACGAGCTTCTAAATCTGGTACACCGTCCCTAATATTATATTCACGTTCTATGTCGTACCCTATACCCATCTCTATCATTTTGCTAGGAAACTTTTGTGCTAGTAAGTTTTCTAACTCACCTTGCTCTAGACCATTAGGTACATTTTGTATTTCAGTACCATCGTCAAATACTACTTTACCCATATTATTTCCTAATCTTGTCTATACTCATAATTTCTACTTTTAAACTGAGATGGTAAGTTATACCCAAAGTTTCTTAGTACACCTGAAGCATCTTTAGCATCTTGTTGAGCAGAACGTATTTCAGAATCTGCTGCTTCTGCTATCATATCAATGTTTGTTAAAAATCCGGGGCCGGGGAGTAACTTATCTATAAGCTCTTGCTCTTGTTTATTTGTTTCTCTACCAAAAATTCTAGAAGCAATCATCTGTCTTTTTAACTTAGCAAGTAAAAATTTAACATCTTGTTCCTCAGTTTTACCTAAGTTAATATTAAAAGCTGCTGCTATGTTTACAAGAGCAGTTTTAGCTGCACCTACACTACCTGTAGCTGCACCACTTGAACTAAGTATCTTTTTAATTTCATTAGCAGCGTCTACTCTACGTATTGCTCCCTGAACTTTACTATATAAATTGTTTACTTCAGAAGTTAACTTTCCTTGTTTAGGAGCGTTCTTTCCTGCTATTTCAGCAGCTTTTAACGCTGCTTCTTGTTGTGCTTTAGCTGTTGCTGCTTCATTAGCCTGTAGAATTAACTCACCTCTGGCTTGTTCTGTGACAAAATTACCACCAAACTGTGCAGGGTCTCTTTGTCCAATTGATTGCACACCTCTGTCAAGTACACGATCAAAAAGATTTTTTACATTATCAATATTACGGGTAAGTAACCCTGCCTGTGCTCCTTTGTTTATAGCTTCTTCACCAAAAGATGCTGGTCTATTGTAGTCTTGTCCCGGTACACCAGCACCTTGTTGAGCATTAGCTTGAGCAATTAATCCCGGTGTATTCATCATAGCTTGTGCAGCTATCTGTTGAGCTTTATCAGCAAAAGGTACATTTTGTGCAGGTGGTAAAGGTGGAATACGTTTATTTTGGTTTCTAATATCACCAGTAGTAGGTGAAACTATATTACCCTGTCTTTCTACTGCTCTTCGTCTTGCGTCATCCCTAAGTCCTTTAAAAAAGTCTGTAAAGCTTGTGTCATATATTCTTGGAAAAACATCAGCCATTATAATAATCCTCTACTTCCAAATATTCTACTGTATACACCTTGTTTAGCTTTACCTGACATAATATTAGCGTTAGATTGATTTAACAGACCCTCTAAAGAAGCTACGTCTACCCCTCTTTGTACTTGATTGTACGATCTTGGATCAATATTTCTAAAGTTAGAGCGACCAGATTGTACTGTAGGTGCTTTAGTAGCAAATTGTCTAGTTGCTTGTTGTTTTCCAGAAGGGGGTGAAGCTGCAAGCATTTGAGCTTTCTTAGTAGTTTTAGAAATATTATCCTTGTAGTATTTTCTTTTAAAAGATTCTTCCATATCTGGTGTAAAATCACCACCAGCCATTTCAATATCATTTACATAATCTTCAAGGTCATTTTTGTAATCTTCTGTTTCAAAAATATCAGTTGCTGTGGAGCTTAAACTTTCTGATATAGAATCACCAATTTTTCCAATAGTGTTATCAAATGTAGTTCCCATAATTATCCCCTTAGCAATCCTAGTCCACCAGCAACTTGAGAAGCAACACTAGGAGTAGGAAATGCTTGACCACCTAGACCTTGTGCAGAACTTTGGTAAGCGGTGCTTGTACCAAGACCAGCAAGACTACCTAAAATGTTTGCATAGTTGATTGCTTGTTTTCTAACAGCTTCTTGCTCTTGTTGAATTAGTCTGGCTGCATCTACTTGACCAGCTTGTGTGTACCCTTCTTGAGCTTTACCTATAGATTCCTGTATTTGAAAAGGCAACGCTGAGGTTTGTGCAACACCTTGTGCATAAGCAGGTAAATCACTTAGTGCTTGTGTTTGACGTTGCTCTGCACCTTGTAAAGCCCCAACTAAACCAGAACGTGTAGATTCTTCTCTCTTTTGTCTTTGTAGCTCCTGTAACTCACCTAGTGCAGTAGAACCTACACCAAATTGTCCAGCATTAATAGCTTGTTCTTGAGCAAGACGTTTGTCACGCTCTGTCATTGCTCTAGCTTGATCTGCTATTGTTCCTATTTGTGCTTGGTACAGTGGGTCAGCTAAAGGGTCTTGTGTAGCAGTTAAAAACCTTTGTTGGTAAGCTTGTTGGATACTGTCTGGTAAACCCACACCACCTTCAGCAGTGCTTGTACCTAATTGGTTAGCAAGTGTACCAAATCCCGACAAAGCTTGTTGTGTCTGAGTCGATTGACCGGGTGTAAGAGCACCTGTGTATAGCGCAGGGTCTTCTGTAAACACTGATTCCAACGTAGGTAGATAGTTTTTTATGAACGGTTCTACCTCTGCGTAAGGTTTAACCTCGCTAGAACCTGCAACTCTTTGAGAGCTAGGTACTTGTACCACCGTTGGTTTAGATTTAAAGACACTTCCCATAACTACACCTTTTTAAAAATTGTTGTACTCTTAGGGATGTAACCTTGAGATGACATAACTTTCTGCCATCCTTTTCTCCCTATCATTTGAAAATGCTTATAACCTAAACTTATGTAGTGATCCTCTACTTTAGGTAAAGCATACTTAAAATTAAACTTACCGCTAATTGCCTCAAAATTTATTACATCTGCTTTAGGATACGCGATAACTCCTACAACAAAAGCTCCGACTACATCACCGTCTTTAACAGAAATCCAGAGATCAGAGATGTTATTTAAGACACGCTTGACTATATCTTCTGTGTCTACTAGCTCTCTATCGCCCTTGGCTACAGACTTGTCTATAAAATCCCAACACTCACTTAGGACTAGAAATTTATTCTTGTATTCTCTATTGACTTTTTTATAACTTAACCCACGCTCCGCTGGAATTGAAAAAGTAAATACCTTCTCCTGATCCGGGATTCCATACTGTTCCATCTGCATATCTTATATCACCTTGACTTGGTTTAGTTGGTTCTACGAACACTACATCTAAATGACCATCTTGTACTGAGTCTAAAATACCTTGTATTGCAAACAGGTTGTTTGTCAAAAGACTAGTTAAATCTTCCGCATCAGAAGTAGGTAACTCAGGAGCAAATCTTAAAAATTCTCTTGCCATTATCTATCCGATACCGCTTCTGATTCAACAGCGTAACCTGACATATTAAACTGATTACCTGTTGTGTTTTCAAACTTTAAAGCTAAGTATCTACCACGTACTCTACAGTCTATTTCACTATCAGTACCTATGGTAAAAGAAACAGGGTCAGAGTAAGATACACCTTGGTTAGCTTGTAGCTCTGCACCTACACTTATGTTAACTGTTCCCGTACCTTCTATTCTTGGAAACACTTTTGTAATACTCTTGACTGCACTAGGACTACCTGCTGTTAATCCTATTCGTTCCATGCGAGAAGTAATAGCAGTACCATCAAATGTAATTCCTGAGTCTGCAAGATAAAGTTTAGTATCATTTGTACCACACATCAGTAGTGAGTCGATTGTAGGGTTGTAAGGTTGTTGCGCCCAAGTAAGAGTATCAGCAGCCCAAGTGGTGCTTGTAGCTGTCCATGTGTTAGCTAGATCAGGGTTTACTATACCTCTGGCTATGTAGTTAACACCCGGTAGAGCACGTATAGACCATGTGTTATCACGGTAGTTCCAGATTAAAGCTTCATCAGGAAAACCGTTTGTAGCGTTTGTCTTGGGATAGCATATCCATACTTCATTTCTAACTTTATTATGTACAAGAAAAGTCTTAGAAGCAGATGCAGAATCAATCTGGCTAAAGAGATAAGTACGTACTTGATCGTCTATGACACTCTTTAGAGTACTACCGTTGTGCATAACAACATCGTTGGTAGATACAAGTACGTGTTCGTTATTGCTTATCTGTACAACTGCATCTCTGGCGAATAAACCTATGTCTTTAAATCTTTCTCTCAAGGCAAAAGTAAATGTACCCCCTGTAAATGTCAGTGAGTAAATACTGTCTTCTTTGTAAACTAGTAAGTCATTACCTAGAGGTATTGCGTTTAACAAGTGACCTTTAGTACCACCCACAGTTATCTGGTTAGATTCTGACGCTGTGCTTGCAGTTGTCCATGTTGTAGAACCGTTGTTAGAAGCTCCTTCAGGAATAGCATCACTCCAACGTATAGAGTATGGCAATGCTGTACCGTTGTCAGTTAAGTTCAGAGCTATTAGGTGGTTTCTAAATGGTACGATAACTTGACACCTAAGAGTACTAGGCCAATGAGCTAGGTCAACAAACCTAGAACCACTTTGTAGGTAACTCTGAGGTACGTCTATACCATTATTAACAACAAGAACACCGCCAAGAGCATCCCCTTGCCAATTTTTCCCGGTGTCTGCCAAAGTTGTATAGGCTCCACTTGATCTCGTGACATCTGCGTGAGTAGTTCCTGTAATCTTATGTAAAGCAGTTAAGCCCCCGTATATCCAAAGGTTAGTAGAAGACTGTCTCCAACTTGTAGTCCAGTAGGGAGCAACTGTAGGGTTTCCTAAAGCTGCTATGTGTCCTTCTATACTACCTGCTTGCTTGTCATTAAAGCGAACATTTTCAACAGATGAAAACATATTAGATGGCATATCATAAGGAGATAGATCAGAGTTAAAGGTAAAACCTGTTTGTAACCCACTTATGTCAAATATTTCTTTAACCACTGCCAGTTTCCGTATCTGTTGTCCAAATAGTATTGTTAAATTCTTGTAAAGCTATATCTATACCATCCTCAGTCTGTATGTTACCACCTGATTCTTGTATCAGATTAAACTTTTCTATAACCCAGTTAGTATCAGCCATTATGTACCCTGCATAGTTAATACGGTTCCACTATATTCTGCTCTGTCTTCTAAGAGCATTACGTCTTGTAGTACCTTAGCGTAAATTCCACCGAACCTTTGAGATTGCTCTGTGTCGTTTAAAAACAATGCCCCTTCAAAACAACTACCAAACAAATATAAGTCAGGATAGTTTTCTAAAATAATATTACTTGTGTTAGAATCTGATAAAGCAGTTAACTTTTGATAATAGTTAATTCCTATTGTATACGCTGCATCAGGTGTAGGTAGTAACTTAATAGTATCACCTACACTTGAGTAAGCTCTTGGGAACCCAGAAGACACACCACCGTACTCTCTAGAAGCAGACTCTAGTGATAAATAGGACAGAGCAAAACTTGCACTAGAGGTATCTCTGGTGATGTTCTTTAGCTCTATGATGTCACTAGGTAGGTTGTAGAAAGCTGTACCAGAAGTTGTCGTAGTTTCTGCTCGTACTACACTTGCTCTGATAAGTAAATCTCTGTTTAACTTACCTTCAGTTAAGGTGATAAAGTCAGGTATATTATCTGTCAGATCGTTTCTGTTTAGATACTTTGCAATACTTGTCTGTAACTCAGAGTAAGTGGATAATGCCATTATATATTACTTTCGTGTGTCCTAAGATAACGCCATTCAGGATCATTAAGAAGCTTTTTAACTTTAGGCATATGATCTTTATTCATCACGTCTACACCTAGCTCACGCTTCCACTTTTCTATTATGATTAAAGGTATGCTTGCAACTTTACGCATATCTTTACCGGGAGAACCAAACTGTGCATCTCCGTTAAATTCTTTTTTGTTTAGTTTAAGCAAAGGCTCTATGTCTTGACTATTTGTAAGTAAGACTTTATCCTCAGCTTCATCATACTTAAATTGTGTTTTAATTGGATCGTTCATTTGTACCTCATAAAGTAAAGGCAGGGGATTTCTCCCCCACCTTACACCGATAGTTTATGATAAGTCGTATACTGCACCTAGAGCAGCTTCGTTTTTACAAACGAGTGTGTACTCACAGATGATAGCTCTTTGCTCACCATCAGAAGTACTTGCTACTTCACGTTGCTCAAACGGACGTAGGTAAGCTACACCGTAGTACTCAGGGTCAAGTAACCATACATCCCTAGAACGCTGAAAGCGGTTAGGAACAACAGCCATCTCACCAAAGTCACTTACGTAGATGTCCATACCACCAATGATACGTTGATCAGAAGTGTCCGTAAAGTTAGATACTCCACTTGCACCACCTACACCAACAAAGCTGGAAAAGGTTTGCTTTTGACTAGGAGCCATCATTAGGTACTTTATGTCTGCACCACTGTCGTAAGATGTTACAATAGCAGCTTTCAACAAAGTTTCAGTAAATGCACGCTGAGTACCATCTGTACGTGCAGCAGCACCTGCTCCAGCACCGTTAGCACCGTTACTAGCTTTACTGATGTTTGTGTTAACCCAAGTAGGAAGACTACCTAGTTTACGCACAGTGCCATCACCTGCCATTGGTATTTTAGCAATATTAACACCAACGAGAGCACGTTCCATGTCTCGCTTTAGCTCTTTAGCTCGTTTAGACATTTGGTAAGCTAATTCTTGCTTACGTCCTGCTTTAGAAACAGCATCAAGAGTTCCAGAAATCAAGCTTGTTTTCAAAGAAATCTGACATATGTTTCCAACTCGCGTTGTAGCAGCAGCTTCAGCAGCGGTGAGAGTTGATCCCTCCTCGTTGAAGTTGTCACCAGCAGCAGCAAGTGAGTCAGTTTGCCATTCGTGGTTTACGGCAATCGCATCTGAGCGACCACCCATAGACATAAATGGAGTTTCAGTTGGAGAAATGTCATAGATAACATTCTCTAAGTCTTCACGTAATCCTACTGAGGAAAACGTGACAGTCACACCTGTTGGTTGTGCCATAGTTCAAGTCCTTTTTGTTAAATTAAATCCATAAACGCATTTGCAGCATCATTGACGTTACCCGTTTTTCTTAGTCTATCGCGTTTTGCTTGAACATCTCTAGCAACCCTTTGCTTCTTAGTCACCGGGACACCTGCTTTAATTACCTTAGCTGGCCCCTTTTTGACTTTAGATGATGTTGAGGAGTTAGCTCTCTCTTGCAACATTGCCTTGTGTAATACAAGTACAACCTTGTGATCAGTAATTCCATTAACATCTTGTTCACTAAAACCCATATTAATAGCAAAGTCTCTTAGTTCAGTTTTTAGATTAGAACTAGGATCAGAGTATTCTGGTAAGGCAGTAGCTAACAACTCAGCTTCTTCCTGTACCTTGTGTTGAATATTCTGGTAAACTTCTTGTTGGGTTTTCTGTTGAACAGCCATCTGCTCTTGTTTGACCTGATTAACTTTGTCTTTAGCGTCTTGGAACTCAATTCGTTTCTCCATGTATTCTACTGGATCATCTTCTTTGAGAGAAGACCAATCTAACTCTTGATACTTTTTAAGTTCAAGATTTTGATAGTTCTCCATATTAGCTAAGACTTGTTGATACTGATCTCGCTCTTGTTGAACAGATTGTAGGTTTGCTTCGTATGCTTTTCGCATTTCAGCTACAGACTGAGATTTCTTGGTATAGTCAGACTGCCTTTGATAACCGTTTCTAAGTTCATCAAGGTCAACTTCAAATTCTTCGCCATCTACCTTTACGGTATAGCTTGGGGAAGTTTCTTGAATCTCTTCTTCTTCGGATACCTCTACTTCTTCAACCTCTTCCACGTAGTCTTCTTCCTGTGTCTGTTCAGACAAAACAAGTGACTCTTCTTCTTCCGTAGGTTGCTCGTTAGATGCTTGCTCTGGATTAGTACCTTGACTTCCAAACATGACATCGTACATTTCTAATTGCTTACTTCCAGCGACTTCCTGTGAAGGATTAGTCTCTTTCTCTTCCATGTGTAACTCCTAAGAATTTTCTATTAAATTGTTATCCATACACGCTTGTAAATCGTCAAGAATAGATTTCAATGCTTGCACTTTGTACCAGTAATGATCCCTGTCTTCTTGTTTATCAGCGTGTTTCCATTGCTCTATCAGTGATAGTTCAATATCTGCAACCACTTCCTGAAATACTTCGTTATCTAAAATACTTGAGGCTTGGGCTGACTTTTCTCTTACATCCGTCATTATGTTTTAATTAAAAAGTTAATCGGAATCTGTGCTACAACTGCTGAACCACTGCCAGCTACTGCTGATTGTGATGTACCTAAACTATTAGAACCACCTACACCTATGGGCAAGAATGATCTAAAGTCTGGTACTTTAAAATCTGATCCAGATGTACCGAATGTAGTACCTATTATAGCGTACAATGCTGAGTAGGTAGAAGTACTAAAAGCATCTCCGTTGCACAGTAGCCAATCTTTAATACCCGAAATAGTTTCAGTTGTTGGTGTAGTGTTTGAACCAAACATTACTATATGCCCCGGCTCGAAACCTAACTTGTTCATTTGTGCAGATGATTGACTAACTGCTGTTGTGGCTAGGTTGGGGAATTGTGATTTTAGAACACTCTTGACAAGGCGTATGTGGTCATCACCTTCAGAAATGTTATCACTTGCTGCTGGATTAGCCGTGACTAATTGGGAAATAAAACTTGCTGATTCGACTGTCATTGTCCGTCCTTACTTAATTATATCAAAGTTAAAGTGTAAAGTCAAGCGTTTTTTCTTGATCTATTAAAATATAAGCTCCTTCTTTAGTAGCCCACACTTGACTATGACCTATAAAAGATTTAAATTCGTGTATCTTATAGTCTAGGTAAAATACAAACTTATTAGAACTATAAAAACATTCTTGGTTACTTAGAGCAATATAAACAGCACTGTCTATTTCTTCTTGACTTGTAGCTTCTTCTAACATGACTAAAAAATGGGGTGTCTTACAGGCAAAACTTGTCATCAAAGGTTCACCTTTTTTGTTCTCAGCTTTGGCACTAGAAGTATACAATAATATTGCAAGTATACTAAGTAATTGGAGGATGCTTACCATTGTGCATTTTTTCAAGTTTTGAAATCCTTTCTCCGTTAGAACTAGCCATCACAAGTATTCTTTCTAGTTCTCTATTGTTTTTTTCCAAACGATCAGGAGACATTATTCCTGATAACACAGTAGTCTTTTGTGCGTTTAGATCAATAGCGTTTTCTTGTGCGTCTGTCCGTTTATCCAAGTCTCTTAGTCTAGATTCGTAATCAGATTTAATATCATTTAGCTGCTCTATGACAGAAGATAACTTTTGTTTGACTATAGTAGCTGCTGACACTATTGATATAAGCATACCACCTATAGTCATTATTAACCTTGCATCTATCTCCACTTCGGTTACTCTACTTCAACCCAGCCTTTAGAATTGTCGGCCTGATATACATCTTCATCCCAAAGATACATTTTGTCATCGTCTGGGTGTGCAACAGGTGGTTGCCAGTCATCATTAGAGTCTAATGACCATGATCCAAAAGGTTGTGGTGCAATGAATTTGTCTTTGTCAGCATCGTATGTAAATCCAATGCCAGCATATTGCTTTCGGATGTTGTTATTGTAGCTGGTCTTTACCCAATCATCTGCGTGGACGTTAGCCTGTAGCCAATCGATACACGCTTGCTCACCGTCATTGGTTTCCATGTCATTGTCCATCACTAAGACTTGAACAACAATGTTATCTGAATTTACTTGAGCGTAGTGTGCCATTATTTAATCACCTTTAGTTCTGGCTCCAGTATTTCTGGAGGTTGTGGGTTTTGTTTTTGAGTTTTACCTTTAATGAAAGCATCGCACTTTCCCCATTCCATCATTGAGGGAAAAATACTTATGATCTGACCTTGGATTGTTACAATCGGAACAGGAGGGTTTGCCATGCAAAGGACTTCTCCTTCCGCCTGACTCTCCATTGAATGACTGCACGTACCGCAACTTTTTTTCATATTAATTCCTATTTATATTTGTATCTAATGATTACAACACCTGAACCGCCTGCGTCACCATTTCCGCCAGCACCATTTCCACCGCCTCCGCCACCGCCAGTATTCGCTGTTCCAGCGGAAGAACTAGAAACCTCTCCTTGTCCACCGCCACCGTTTCCACCTGCGCCTCCTGCTGAACTGGCATCATCTCCACCTCCGCCACCTCCCGCTCTGACGATTGAACTACCAGAAATAGTAGACGCTACTCCAACACCACCAGCACCGCCATTTCCGCTACTAGTATTTGCACCGACTGCACCTGCTCCACCTCCACCGCCTGAGTATGCCGCTACGGGAGAACCACCTCCCCCAGTACCACCCGCAAATCCTTGATTAGAAGTTCCAGCACCACCTGCACCAGAATAATTAGCACCACCCCCAGAACCGCCAGCGGCTCCGGGATTATTTCCACCGTTTGTAGCTGAACCACCTCCACCACCTCCAGTTGACGTAATTGATCCAAAAACTGAATTGGCTCCGTTGGCTCCTGTACCGCCAGTGCTTGTATCTCCAGCACCACCAGCACCAATAGTTACAGTATAATCTTGAATAGAGGCTGTTAGCCCTGTCTCGCTAGACCCACCTCCACCAGATGCTTCAGAGTTCCAACTAGCTCGATAACCTCCTGCGCCACCTCCGCCTCCACCTTCATTTGCCGCACCTTTTCCTCCTCCACCTGCACCTGCAATCACAAGATAATCAAGAGTACTATCAGCAACGCCAACAGTGTTAACAGAAAAGGTTCCACTAGAGTTAAATGTGTGTATTGCGTAGTCACCATCGAAAGTAATTGTACCTCCTGTAGCCTCTGTGAAATTATTTGAAGATCGGTATTTAAGAACAACTAAGCCTGATCCACCGCTTCCACCATTGACTGCACCTGACGTAGCATGAACATTTCCAGTTCCACCACCCCCAGAACCTGTGTTAACTGTTCCAGCAACACCGTTATTTGAACCAGTTACACCAGCACCACCGCCTCCAGAACCTCCTGCACCCGGAGTAGAGTTCATAGAACCACCTCCACCTCCACCTGCACGAGTTACACTTGAACCTGTAATGCTAGAAGATAAACCTGCTCCACCTGCTCCGCCTGTAGTATTTGACGTTCCAACACCTGCACCACCTGCACCCCCTCCGCCACCTGATGCACCGTTTGTTCCAGACCAAAAACCAATTCCTCCAGCAGAACCTTGGCCTGTCGTACCAGCAGTGCCTGTTCCACCACCGTATCCATTACCACCAGCAGAACCTTTTCCAGATGCTGCTGACGTTCCTCCAGTACCACCTCCACCACCAATACTAAGTACAGTAGGGGTAAAAAGAATTGGTGAACCAGCAGTTAAAGCTCCTACCTCAGTCATACCACCACCAGTACCATCATTGGTGTGCCATGAATCTAATGCGCTATTAAAGAATAACTTTGCGGCTGTACCAGTAGGTGTAGCTCCGTCAGACCCCATATCTACAGGGCGACCTCCCGTAGTTATAAATTTTGCTAGGTTAGAGGCTTGCGTAATATCAATATATTCATTGGTTAGATAAAATTGAGCCATTTGACCCGGAAATTTATCTGATCCATCAATACCTGCGCCAAGTTTTTGAGTATTGCCACTCCCAGAATAATTAATATTCCCAGCATTTATAGCTTGAATATCAACATCGGCTACTCCGTCAATGTACATATGACACACTGGACTAGAAACTAAATTCCAACTGATAACAACATGATGCCAATCAGTGCTAACTGTACCAAAAGTTGTTGAAGAACTGTATACGCTAAAAAGAAAACCATTTGATGAGGTATATCCTATTATAGATATTTGGTTGTATTCGTTTCTTCGAATATCAAAGTGCGTTCCACCTGACTGATAAAAATAATCCGCCACTCCAGATAGTGCCTCATCAAATCTAAACCAGCATGAAAAAGTACCCGCAGGGCCGTCAGGCATTGGAGTTCCACTATAAGATAAATAATCATTAGTACCATCAAAAGTTACAGTTGGAAGAACGACTGATGGATTTAATCCAAATACACTGTCACTACCATGATTATCACTGCCTGTATCACCTGTACCTCCTGCACCAACTGTAACTGTGTAATTGCCACCAACACATGATAATGTTGCTTCAGTGCTACTACTTCCACCCGATGTTTCGCCAAGAGTAGAATTTCTGTAACCACCTGCACCACCGCCACTTATAGCACCGTTACCGCCACTCTTTCCACCACCTGCGCCACCGCCAGCAATAACAAGGTATTGAATTGGTACTCTTTTGTTCTCTGGTATTGTAAATGTGCCAGAACTTGTAAATGTGTGTATTGTGTAGTTGCCTAGTGTTGCAATGGTGTTTCCACCTGTAGCGGCTTCTAATGTTGGTCTGTAACTTGCTATGACTACGCCTGAACCACCAGCAGAGCCAAAATTAGATGTTCCATCTCCACCACCTCCTCCGCTTCCTGTGTTTGTAGTTCCAGCAACAGAATTTGGGTTAGATGATCCTCTGTCTCCTCCATGTCCTCCTCCACCTGATCCGCCTGATCCTGATCCACCACTTAATCCCATTCCGCCTCCGCCACCGCCAGCACGAGTAACAGATGACCCAGTAATTGTAGACGCTACGCCAGCACCACCATTTCCAGCGGTTGTTCCAGAAACATTGGTTCCAACGGCACTTGCGCCACCGCCTCCACCACCGCCTCCGTTATCAATAGGATCACCAACTCCACCAGCAAAACCTTGGTTTGAAGTTCCAGCACCTGCGTTTGACATAGGAGAACCTCCCCACGAACCGCCACCGCCAGAACCACCATTAGCTCCAGCAGTTCCCGATCCGCTAAGAGTAGAACCTCCGCCACCTCCGCCTATAGATGTAATTGAACTAAAGACTGAATTTGCACCGTTTGCGCCTACAGTACTTGCGTTACCTCCACCAGCACCACCTGCTCCAACTGTGCAGGTGTAACTTCCTGTACCCAAGGTAAGACTAGTTTCGCTTGATGCTCCACCTCCAGATGCTTCGTTATTAAAAGATGCTCGATAACCTCCAGCACCACCTCCACCTGCATAACCACCACCACCTGCTCCTCCAGCAATCACGAGATAGCTAACCGCAGTTGAACCTTTAACAACGGCAAACGTACCACTACCTGTAAATGTGTGGACAATATTCAACCCAGCACCTGTAATGGTGTTACCACCTGTGGCAAAGAAGTCCCCACCAAAGAGACTAGAGCCACCCTGCATTGAGTAGATAGAAGCGAACATTATTGGAGAGCTTTCACTGTCAAAAGGGAAAATCCGTTTGCTTTAGTTAGATAGAAAAAGAAATCATCTCCGTTAGTTGTGCTAATGTCATCACCATCGACCAATGTGAAACCAGACGTTGTGATTGTTCCAGCACTAGCGTTGTTGGTGTATTGAATTATTACTGCACAATCATCGACTGTTGGAGCTAATGTGTGCGCTCCTCCATTGACAGCTTTTTGTATGTTGCCGTCATCTTGGTCAGGTGTGTAAGTTCCTGAAGATTTAGTTCCAGCATCGTGTACCGTTGTGGAAAAACCAGCAGTAAGATTGTCTGCGGTATCAGCTTTTAAGGTGTCTGCATCAAAAGCCTGTACGTCAGACCCTATTGCTACGCCAATAGAAGTCCTAAGAGTAGCTCCACTTTCTGCAACTGGATCAGTTGTACCGTCACCAACGATCATCTCACCGTCACCTAGTACAGCCATTGCTGTAATAGCTCCTGTACCTGATCCTAACAAAACTCCACCATCAGTTAAACTAGATGCACCTGTACCACCGTCTGCTACAACTAGATCAGTAATACCTGTTATTGATCCTCCTGAAATACTTACGGAGTCAGAAGCTTGAGTAGCAATAGACCCAAGACCTATAGAGGTACGCAGTGTAGCTCCACTCTCAGCTACCGGGTCTGTTGTACCATCTCCTACGATCATTTGACCATCAGATAACACACCCATAGCAGTTACAGCACCTGTACCAGAACCTAATAGCACACCACCGTCTGTCAGTGAAGTAGCACCTGTACCCCCTTTGGAAACAGGTATGGTTCCTGTGCTTACAGTAACTGATCCCGTGGATGCACTTACAGCTAATGGACTATCTGCTGATATAGAAGCAACACCAGCTAAGGCAGATGCCAAGGTTGATTTTCTTACTTTGTGGGTTGTACCTGCACTAACATCTACTACAGCAAGAACATCGTCATCCGCAAGATTTATTTCAGATAATTCTGAAAGAGCAGTTATCTTTTTATTAGTAGCCAAGTGAACCTCCCCGTGTTAGCCTTCTAGCCAAGTTACATTAACTGTAGCTGTACCTGATGCAGTTATTGCTGCTATTTTATCACCTTCAACTACTGTAAAAATCTCTGGGCCACCTGCGTTTAGTTGTACTCCAGCAGCTACAGTTGCTGTAGGTGTAGCTCCTTGACCACCTTTGACTGCCACGTAAGCTAATCCAGTTACAGATATTCTTACTTTAGTTACTTGTGCAGGACACGCACCTGATCTGGTAGCTCCTGAAGTTGTAGTTGCTGCTAGGTTCTCGCTTGAATTTACTCTGTAGTAACTATTTTGTCTTGCCATGTTTAACTCCTATGCCTTTACATTTCTTTGAGAAGACATCTCGTATCCAAGCTCTACACCTTTTAACTTGATCTCTTCTTTTTTGAGGTTAATGTTATTTTCTAGTTCTAATCTTTCTAACTCTAGTTTACCAGCTTTTATTTGTAGTTCGTTAGCTTTTATTTCTGCTTCCATTCTAGAAGTCTCAGCTTCCATGATCATAGCTTGTCCCTGTGCTTGTGCAAGCTGTTCTTGTGGACTTGGCTGAGGTTCTACTGGCTGAGGTGGTGTAATATACTGATCAGTATCTTTTATACCCATCTCTGCACCAATTTCTTTAGCTAAGTTATATATGTTATCCGGTGAAACTATGTTTTGTGTTTGCTGTGCAATCTTTTCTATAAGACCTGCATAACTAGATAAATTATTAAGCCTAACATCCTGATCTCCATATCCTAAACCAACTTCTACGGTTACATCTAAGTCTTCTATCCAACTTGATGGGTCAACCTCATAGTAGCTGTTGTTTAATCTCATTACCTTTTTACCATCTTCATACCTTTGTATAAGGTTGTAGATAGCTTTGAACATACTTTTAACACCTGTTTCAGCAAAGATTCTAGCTATAAGTTCTACTCTGCCTTGTGCGTTACTAAGAGCACCTTGTACAGCACCTTGAGTTACGTGTGACTTTAGAATGTCAGCAGGTAGCCCCTGTGTAGCAGGATTTACGCCTGTACGCCCGGATTTTAATTTGTCCCAGTAGTCTAACATCTCAAAACTGTACTGCTGCAAGGCAGGTGTTTGTATAGGCTGTAGAGCATTAGGTGATCTGGTACGCACAACTCCACCGGGACGGTTGGTTAACAAGTCGTCTATGTTAACTTGACCTTCTACTATCTGGAATCGTCCGTTGTTAGCAAGGTACATATTATCCAAGAGGTTCCTTGTAAGTGTACTGCGTACTAACTGTATGTCTTGTACTGTCTCTGCTACCGATAGACCATAGAACTTGTGTGGAATCGGAATAGGACAGATAGAGCTAAATGGTATGGTATCTACTGGCTCTTTCTCTAAGATTTCATTACCAGCGTGTATCACTTTGTAGAGTACACCTACACCATTGTCCTCCATGTCTAGTCTGGTGTACGACTCGAATACTTCAACTGTGTCTTCAGACTTGGACATAGAGCCTATGTCTGTTACGTTTGTGTTGTCGTAAGCGTGTCTAGCCATGTACTCTTGGCTTGTGGTAATACCGTCTGCACTTGATCCAGAACCTGCTAAGTTTTCTACTATATCTTCATCAAACCCCATTTCTATAAGTTCGCCACGGGTCTTGTGCGATCTGTGACAAACAAACCTGAAATCTTCTAGGCTTTTAGCTCCACGATTTATCAGAAATTCTTCTGGTGGTACATTTTCTATGCTTACTTTACCACTTATCTTTGTGCGCGAAAATATAGCATCATGGCTTATTTCTTCTACTTCTACCATCTCCCCTGTCTGTGGATCAGGTATCTCTATTACTTTTATGTCTTCTGTGTGTTCTACTATCTCTAGTTCTTCGTCCTGCTGTAACAGGCTAAACTCTTGTTCTGTCAGCTTCTCGTAGGACTCTGTGGTTGTCTTCTCTACGTCTTCCCAGTAGTGTTTTACGATGCCTACTTTTTGTAAGAGAGCATCAAAGAAGAAGTTGTACAGTATGTCAAAACCATTGTTCTGTTTGTAGAACACATGGTTCACATAGTTCGTAGCCTGTTCTGCTACTTGCACGTCCTCTGGGCCATGTGGTGCAAAACGTACAACGTCTTTACCACTTGTAAAGATACGCATCAAGCTAGGCATCATCCACATTATTGTATCTTGAACGTCCGTGACAACTACCTGAGATCGTCCGTCTTCTTCGTTACCAAATGGTTCACCGTAGAAGTACTCTATTGCTGTCTCTCTCTGGGTACTTACTTCAGAGTCTATAAAAGAAGAACTCTCCTCTACCTCACTATCTACAATAGAAAGGACTTGCTCGTCAGATAATTTAGACATACACTACTTCCCTTTTTTACTCTTCTTCTTAGGTTTACTGTATTTCGTGTATTTTGTCATTATACTATACCCCTATGGTTATACTCAATTTTAGCATCAAAGTTGTACTTCTTGTAAACGGTGTTACTCGTCATTTTCTCTCCGAACCGTTCTACGGAAAGAGCAGCATACCTCATTGATGAGATTAGGTCATCTTTGATTGCAACCACTTTCCCATTTTTTCTATGGTACAACCTAAGTTCCTCAAGAGTTTCCTGACAGGACTCAAAAATTTGTAGACGGCCTGTTTCAAACCTTTGTAGCATTTCGCTGATACCAGCTTCAACTGAATTATTACCATTTATTTTCCCTTCTGCTGGTGGATTAGAAAAGTGCTCAGGGAGCATATAGACCCCCAAGTCTCTGTATTGCTGTGCTAACTGTATTCCAGAACCTTTATCGTGTTGTAAACCATCGTGAGGAAAAGCTACCGGGATACCCCTAGACCTAGAGTTCAACGCTGCTGCGTGTGTTATAGGTGTTTCCTTGCTTCTCCTGTATTCATCGTAGACGTATATTATATCGTTATCTGGATCAAGTGCTACCCAACTGAGTGCCGTGGGGTGATCATATCCAAAATCTATACCAGCTAAGACAAGATAGTGTTTAGGTATCTCAAAGTCTTCGCAAGTGATGTCCTCTTCTGATACAGGAAAGATCAAACCTGAGCCAAATACAGGTATACCTTTTGATCTCATATCCCTCTCAGCAGGGCTATAAACTGACAATAACTGTTCCTTGGTAGCTGGGTCTAAGTGATCCACATCGTCCCAAGTAGCAGTTATTAGAGATTGACCCGGTTTCAGTTCGTTTAAAAAAGAACTTACTACCTGAGTCATCCCTTTTTCCGGGGTAAACGTCATATAGACAATACCCCCTGTGTCTGCTGTTCTGGTTATACACTGACTGAAGATTTCCTGTTTAGGTTCCTCATCAAGCCAGACAACATCCACGGCCTCGCCCATGAACTTCTCGAACCCCTGTTCATAGGCTTTAAAACTTATGCTGGAGTTACCCCCTGACTTGTGTTTGACAAGTGCAGAACTAAAGGCGTTGGGTACTCCGGGTTTACGTACTGTGTTTACTATGTGTTCTTTGGGTACTGCACCGTGTCCTAACTTGGTAGGGTCTTGTGGTACTCCAAATAATTCTCTTTGTATAATATCTCTGGTGGTATCGTTACTCTCACCTGCTGCCCAAACTCTTACCGGGTGGTCAAATGTTTTACCCTCCCACCACTTAGGATACACCCCTGTCATGTGGTAGCTTGTTTCTGCTGCTCCACAGAATGTTTTCCCCACCCTGTTAGCTGCCATCAGAATACGTTGTGCGCTTCCCTTGCCCTCAGAGTGAAACTTCTTTTGGTAGTCGTAGGACTCATAATTTTTAATTCTGTTTTCTTCTATCCTACGTTGTTTCTCTTTGAGAAGCTCTAAGACTTTACCTCTGTCCAACTATTTTACTTCCTTTGGAAACTTTACCACGTTGTCTTTTACCAGCTTCTGTATCTGCTTGTCTATCTCTTCGTCTGTAAGCTCTATGACATCTTTCAAAGTGGTTTCTTGCTTCTGTACAGCATCGTATCCTGCTCTGCTGAGGATGTCCCTAGCTGCGTTTAGTCTCACTGTGTCCGACTCTGAACCAAGTAGTTCTTCTAGTACCCCTAGAGCAGTGGTAGCTGTTTCAGATACCTTCTCCTTGATCCTAGCTTCTATGTGTGTCCAAAGGTATCTTTGTGTTCTGTTTGCACGGTGTTTAAATACACCCTTGTTCTTCCCCGTGTACCCAGCTTTCTCGTAGGCTAAGACAACATCCATCTTGTCATCTACGAGGTATTGTACAAATTGTTGCTCACGTTTGGTAAGCTTTTTATCTATTGTCTTTGGATTCTTGTAGTCTTCGAAACGCATGGGGTACTCCTATGTTAACTAAATTATATCATAGTGTAGCACTAAAGTCAATAGCGTATTTTAAAATACCCCAAAAAATGTGGACAGACAACAATTAACATTATGCTACACCACGGGGGGGTCTGCTGTTACATATATATCACACATTGTACCAGTTTGTGTCCAGATTGCAACAATGTGTTGCATTTATGGTACACATAGGCCCGTGTTTCATGTGTAACAGTATTGGTAAGCTATTGATTACAATGTGTTTACATTGTGGTACAGTGTGGTTTAAAAAATCTAGGTGTTAGCATGTGTGTTCAATAGATATACATTTGATTGATATATTTAATTTATTAATGGTATTATTTACAATATACGCTGTACGCTGTTTTAAGCTTGTTACAATCGTTTTATTAGTTGGCTAGTATGTTAGTATATAAATGTATTAAACACGTGCTAAGAAGTTCTTAAAACGCTAATATTGATATAAACTGTATCAAAAGAGCAGCGCATTGTATGAGACAAAAAAAAACCCAACGCTGTTACACATCGGGTTTTAATTTGAGTTTGTTTAATTGTTAGGACATTAGTCTTTCGTGATAGTTAACTAGATAACCTCCCATGCCTATCATTGCAGAAAACAAAGGCTTTCCATCGATCATCCAAGGCTTGCCTTTGTACATGATTTTATAAATACCGTTTGGTTTCTCGATGACATATCCGGCTTTACGCAATTCTTTAATAGTTTCTTGAGTTTCTTTTTTAGTCCACATATGTACTGACATTAGTATTCTCCTTTAGGTTTGTTTAATCTCGACTGAATCAAAAACGGTATTTTTTTCTTTTGCTACTTCTTTAAACCTAGAAATACTGTTTTGTTCATGCATATCAAGACTATGTTGATTCTCGAAAATATGAATTTCTAGTATTTTATTATCAATATCATAAGCAATTACTTTAATCATTTTATATTCCCTTTATTTTTAAAGTTTCTGCATCAGTAGTGTACTATTTTTTTTAAAAGAATGTCAAACAAAAAGATGCAAGGTGCTAAATTAATAACACCTTGCCAAGTTTGGGAGAATAAACTCTAATGTTTTTTGTATGATACATTCTTAACAGTAGTATCCCAACAAGCGCGACAAGTACCACAATTATTTTCACGGGTATAAGCTTTACATTCTTTGCCTATTGGTTCGTGGTCTTTTGTGTGTACGGTACTCGTACAAATGTTATCAAAAGAAAAACTTTTATTATAAAATCCGTAATCACTTTGAAAATTACGTAAATAATTAGGTTTACCGTTTACTTTTGTACCAGAAATACGAACGCATAAATTTTTAGGTATTGCATAAACATTTATATATTTACGCTCTTGTGTTGGCAACCAATGCTTTATATTCGGTGTACGCTCACAAACAAGACAAATTGCTTTGAACATTTGTTCACTTTGTAAGTCACCAGCGTCAAACCAGCGATGATAATAAACATTAGTCTTTTTAGCTTGTCTCTCAATTTGAAATACCATTGCAGAAACCCACGTAAACAATTTGTCTTCTGACAATGCCTTGTTGTACTTTGCTAGGTTTAACTTGTAACCCATGTCAACCGATGGACGAAGCTTTTGCAATTTGCGTGCATAGCAACTGTTGCAACTTGTGCCTTTTATCTTAGCCAATTTAGAACCCGTTTGACACGCAAACGCATCAATTGAAAATGTGGTTCCGGGCATCTTAGTATTACCGTTTGAGATTTTACCGAACTCTATTGCGTCTTTTACTAGCATCTTATTCCCCTAACCATTGATTAAAACTTTTAATTTGTTTTGTTTGTACATCAAACCCAACACATGAAACATAAGTTGCATATCGATCTTTTAACAATGTCGGTGCATCTTTATTAGTACTATGTTGAAAGTTTATATATCTACGCATTTCTGCATTAGTTTTAAAAATTAAATCCATTATATTCTCCTTTGTTTTATTAATTTATACACATAATATATAGATAAATAAAACAATGTCAAATAAAAAATACAAAGTGGTAAAATTAATTACCACTTTGCCCTTTTTACTAGACGTTGAAAAAATATCTCGGAGTAGTAAAACCGTCCGATAACTTTCTGGTTTTGCTAATGGTTTTTTGTACATACATGGTATAATAACCGATACTAAATTTATTGAAAGTTTTTAAAGACTTTACTTGTAACCATTTATTTTTGGTTACGTGGTTTCTAACAATACCAGCAATAAGAACTTTATTCTTGCTATTCTTTACGGTAAAACGAAACCCGATAGTTCCGTCACTAAGTTCTAATGTTTCTATTCTCATTGTTTTTCTCCATTACTTTGTTTAAGACAAGATCAACATAGCACACTTAAAACACATGGTCAACTACTTTTTTTATTTTTATTTACTTGACATAATAAATAGTTCTTCTATAGTGTACACTTAAAACAAATGAGGTTAAAAATGAAAAGCTTTTACGACTATATAATATTTGCCATATTCTTGGCAACTATGTTATTTCTTTTGTCACTACCAACAATAAACTTGATATGACAAAAAAAGAACTTTTAAAACACTTGGAACAATTAGGCTATACTAATTATTTCATCAGCAACGAAGGCAATGGTGCCATAAATGTTCAATTTCACATTGAAGAACCACTTAGCTACATAGATTTTTGTGATATGATAGAACGTAAATACGATATGTTACCATATTGGTTTAAATCCACTTCTGAGAGACAAAAAAGATATGATCTGTACATCGGAGGTTTTTCTTATGATTGATAACGATACAATAATTTTAATTGAACTATTAATACAAAAGGGTGCAAGACGTGAAGACATTGAACACTTGGTTGATCTTGCTATATATAACCAACGTGAGCCAATGTATCTTGTAAACGAGGCAATCGAGGAATATAGTCAGAATTATTTTGAAAATATTCCAACAGTTTTACATTAGCACTTGACAATACTTTTGTCTTATGCTATTTTATACACTTAGTACACTTATTACACATAGTACTACAATAGAGGTTTCTTTACATAGTGTACTAAGTGTAGCAACAAATAGGAGTTAAAATGTTAGCAATATTAATTTTCTTAACAATGGCAACAGCCACACAATCAGACTACTTGAACCAAATAGAAGAAGATTACAATAATGGTGCTGAGTGGCATTACATAGAAGGTGGTCAATCACCAGACCCAGAAGCTAAACAAATCTTTGTAGAAGACAAAGTGTACTGGAAGTTAAAATGAACATCTTTTACCTAGACAAAAGCTTCACCAAATCAGCGGAGTATCATTGCGACAA
>Ga0129324_10000273_pt1 | contig 37276 bp, 31 predicted proteins | sample CPBDNA_7_FD_96879 | JGI IMG/M metagenome (GOLD analysis project Ga0129324, IMG submission 96879) | Freshwater to marine salinity gradient microbial communities from Chesapeake Bay, USA - CPBay_Spr_15_0.2_DNA | ecosystem: Environmental > Aquatic > Marine > Coastal | place: USA: Chesapeake Bay...
GAAAATAACTCTCAAGCAGTGTTTCCATTTCTTCAAAGGGATTCATGGATCGCATGGATCCCTTCTTCTGTATCTCTTGCTTGTTTTCTTTCGTGCTTACCTTCTTTTTTGCTGTAATCATGACGTACTCTCCCTTAGTGAGGGCAGTATTCGAATCCGCTAGAACTCAATACAGGTAAAAGAAAGTACCCCTCGCGGAAAAAATCTTATTGCCTCGCAATGTAGCTCACAACCAAAATAGCCTCCCCTAAAAGATAGTGTAGGGATACGTCGATTGCAAAGTATGCATTAGGCTCAGTACCACTGTTCGCGGCCTTGCTCCCTCCATGTTAGTTTATGGCGTTCCCCCTCGGCTTTTGGCTGACCCCTGATTTTACCCCGCCCGAGCGGATCAGCCGGGATAAATCCGCCAAAATGATGCAATGTTGGTTAGTAACCGGCGTTTCAATACGCAAGTAGGATTCCCCATCGGGAAAAAGCCGTGCATCAGTCTGCCCAGCAATGGCGCTTAACTTCTGGCACAAGGTATTGAATAAAACGTGCGGTTCGAGGGCAAAAACAACAGGTTTCGCAGAAGTCATTAGAGCTCTCCGATTTCAAAGATATCCGGATTATCATGGTAATAAGCCAAGGCATAATCGCTCTCGCCGGAGCTTTCGCTATACAGCGTAAACAACGGGTCACCAGCAGATAGGCGTGAGCCTATATTGGCATGCAATCTCAAGCCTGCGGTGATATCAATAGGCGCCCCTGCCAACTTGGCCAAGCGCGATAGTTTTCGGTTATCAATGGCTTGAATAACACCCGAACAAGTCGCTTTTTCTTCAATCTGAAACCTGGCATCAGGTAAGGATTTGAGCCCACCTTGAGCTTCGACAATCCGCTGGAATTGTGCCCAGGCTCTGCCACTATCAAGGAGTTCAGTGGCCTGCTGTAAAGCATTCTCCATACCGCACTGCCGAGCAAGATCTAATAAGTGTGCTGCCAACATTAAGGCGCGTGCGCGCAAATCTTGGGGGGCATGTGAGAGGCATTGAAAAACAGCCAATAAATCGCGCGCCTCTTCGACGGGACCTATTCCTGATCCGATTGGTTTGCTGCCATCAGTGATGATGCAACGTACATGGATGCCGCAGGCATTTCCCACCTGGGTAAACAAGCCTGCCAAACGGTCTGCGTCTGCTTGTGTTCGGACTTTGGCAGTGTCACCCACGGGGATATCAATGATTGTATGAGTTGAACCCGCTGCGATTTTTTTGGACAGAACCGAGGCAATCAATTGTCCTTCACCATCTAGATCCAATGCCCGCTCAATACGAATTAACAGATCGTCCGCGGGGCTTAAATTCACTGCACCACCCCATGCCAGACAGGCCCCGGTATCTTCCACTACTTGCTGAATTTTCGTTAGTTTGAGATTAACACGGGTGAGCGCTTCCATCGTATCCGCTGTACCGGATGGCGATGTAATGCCACGGGAAGAGGTTTTGGGGATGGTTAAACCTGCCGCACTGACAATAGCAACAATGAGAGGCGTAGTGCGGTTACCTGGCAGCCCTCCAATACAATGTTTATCAAAAACCCGTTCGCTACCCGGCCAATTCAAATGCTTGCCACTATCCACCATTGCTCGAGTCAAGCCAATAATTTCATCGGTATTTAAACGGCCGCCCGCGCAGATGCTGAGAAAACTAGCAATTTCGATATCGGTATATTTGTGTTTACTGATATCGATTACGATTGAGTGAATCTCGCTGTCACTGAGCGCATGTCCGTAAATCTTTTTACGCACCGCACTTAAAGACTCAACTAAGGGTGCATGGCCTACACTGACTGGTTGACCTTGACTGACCTGCAAACGTTGCTGTGCAATTTTTGAAAACCCAATCTGACCATGCTGTAGCTTGTCGCTTTTTACCACATTAAGGGTCGTAATCAATGCGCCGGTATCAGTCTTAATCAACAGGCGTGTGTTAGAATTGAATCCCTCAGCGCGGCAAATATGACAGTCTTCACGCATGTAAACTACGGGCTCCTGGTGGGTATCAATTCCCATCTCAATTGCTTTAAGAAAATGTATAGACGCCATTACTAATTCCTAAAATTAAGGCTTCGTAATTCTACTAATAGCTAATCTCTAACATTCACCTGGCAGTAAAAAGTAAGGTTCACATTACTTCTTGTGACAGCTCCACGGGTCCCGCTTGGCATTGTCTTTTACGTTTCTATCCACAAAACGGTAATGCTCTTCTTTGAAATGTGTCCACCAGCCATGATTGAGATCGACATCATGTTTTTTCAGAATCTCTTCAATGCCATCAATACATAACTTCGATGCATCGTATGCCATATTCAAAACCTGAGACTTTTCATCACAGGAAACCGAATCCATACCAAAGAGCTTGTCGATTTCTTCGACAACCGCCTGAATTTTTTCCGGTGGCGCGCGCTCCAATTTCAGATGCCTGACGACCAGGTTAACCTCAGATACACCTAGCCTATGCTCTTTCTTTTTCATCGCATCGTTCCTACAGTTTCAAAACAATCCAACAGCTGCTCAGGTTAGGTGGTAGCGCGTATTACGCTCCATCACCTATTCCACTAGTGTTTATTATACTTCTGCTGGTTCATCTCTTCGGCATTATGCTGCATCATCTGATCCATCATCATTTGCATCATATTCATCCGTTTTTCCATCATGCTCATCCGGTCGTTCATTTGCATAGATGGCATATCCACTTGATCTCTCATTGCATGTTTTTCTTTCATTTTACCCATCATCATGCCCATGCCTTGCTGCATACTCTCCATGTGTTTTTGCATTAAGTTATGGCGGTTTTTAGGATCCTCTTCCTGTTTAATTTCAGCCATGAGTCTTTGCATTTTTTGCATGTGTTCATGCATTTTTCTCATGTGTTCTTGGTCCATCATGCCCATCATCATGCCGCCCTGCATGCCGGTTCCCTTCACATCATTGCCATGTTGATGGTCATCGTCGCTTTCAGCAAATACGGGGGTTACGAGTGCTACAGTCAGGGCAATTGTGGCAAATAATGTTTTCATAATTTCTCCTCAGTCTGTTGTGACTATTTGATTTTTAAACTTGGGAACCCACACGGGTGTTCCTTCCATATATTGGCGGTATTCATCGCCAAATTCTTTCAGTGCCATTTGTTCTTCATGCTTTGCAAGTCGCACATAAACGACGAGTAAAATGGGAAACATAACCAATGTCGGTATCGTTGGCCACTGCAACAAGAAACCAAACATGATCAAGATAAAAGCGACGTATTGAGGATGACGACAGCGAGCGTACCAGCCAGTTGCAGCTAATGAGTGTGTCTGTTGGGCTTTATGTAATACCCTCCAGGCTGAAGACAACAAAAAGAAACCCAGAATAATTGTGATGTTACTGGCGATGTGAAGCGGTTCCCAATGAGGGTTACCCTCAAAACCCAATAAGGTATGCAGAAGATGTCCGTTATTGTGAGTAAGAAAATCAATACCCGGGTATTTTTCCGCCAGCCAACCCGATAAAAAGTAGATCGACAATGGGAAACCATACATCTCAGTGAACAGAGCCACAATAAACGCCGAGAAAGCACCGAGACTACGCCACTCAGTTTTTGTTTTGGGTTTAACAAAACTAAACGCAAAGAAAATAAAAATCGCGGAATTCAAAATGACTAAAGTCCACAGTCCATAAGCTGAATCGCCATGCATAGTCATTCTCCTGAGTGATGATGTTGACCGGACTGCTTTTTTCCTTCTTCAAGACCACGACGATAGGCTTCATCTTCTGATTCATCAGGCTTATGAGAACCTTGATGCCCATGACCCCCGTGCCCTGAATGGCCCCTATGCATAAAAATGTGCATAAGCGGACATAATGCGATAATCAAATACGGTAGCCATTGAAATAAATGTTGCCGGTGCTCAATCAATAAAAAATAGCTGGCTGCGCCTATAAGTACCCACGTTGCCAAACGCTTGGGTATTAACTGTAAAGTCTCTTTTTCTTTAGTCATGACCCCCCTCTTCAGCCATATTGCTGATCATCTTTCCGAGGCTGGCATTTTTACCGCCCACCTGTGCAATATTGGTCATACCTAAATTGTCATATCAATAAATATCTTTTATCTCTGGTGTATGCTGTGACATAACGATAGTCCTTTTGCTGCTACTTAATGTTTAACCGAGCCTCTCGGCCATATATTTCAGCATTTTAGTCAAAGTATTTACCTGAGGGTAATCTGCCTCGGGGATATTAACACCACTGCTATTTTTTAATGCCGCCAGAAAATTTAAAAAATCCATAGAATCGATATCACACTCCTCCCGAATATCTTCATCAGGGTCAATATCACTTTCCTCAATCTCGGGAGCAACTTCCTGTATTGCCGCAACAATCAATTGTTTTAATTCGTCTACACTCATAATAATTCCGGTTTTTGTAATTTTTTGGCCAGAGCATTCAGGAACTTTGCACCAACGATGCCATCACTCACACGATGATCTGCACTAAGACTGGTAGTGATTACATCGCATACAACAATTTCACTTTCTCTGACCTGAGGCAATTGTCGTGGTTTGCCAAAACCGATAATGGCAACCTGCGGTGGATAGATAACACCCAACACACTATCTGAACCGCGCTCACCCATACTGGTGATGGTTATGGTTGCATCCATAAGTTCTGAACTGCGCAAATGCCCTCCTCGACTACGACTACGACTACTGATATCCCTTATTGCATCCATTATTTCAGTCAATGACATCTGTTCAACATCATGTATGGCCGGCACCATCAAGCCACCCTCACGAAGACTAATCACATTACCAATATTAATTGCCTTGTTCTCTTTAAAACTTCCATCAATATAGTAACCATTAAGCTGTGGGTACTTGATCAGAGTTGTCGCAACCGCTTTTAATAATACAGCCAGTAATAACATACGCTGTTCAGGCTCTTTATCAGCATTCTCTTTTTGCAGCCATTGCTGCACAGGGCTGATATCAATATCGAGAGTAATGTAATAATGCGGAATCTCTTTCTTGGATTTCTCCATGGCTCTGGCAATTGCAGCTCGTATGGATTCTGCGGGTGTCACAGACTTTGAACTCACACTCGATGCCGGCTCAATATCTCTTAACAGAATGGCCCCTGATGGCCCACTACCTTTTATATTGGAGAGATCCAGATGTTGCTCTTGCGCTCTTTTTCTAACAACAGGTGAGGCAATAACAGTACCAACAGGAACAGCCATTTCTTTTTTAACATTTACTACATATTCAACATGCGGCTCAGTCTTAACCAATGCTGCATCTTTACTAGCATCAACTTCTTCAACAACAAACTCTACTGCTGTTGCCAAGCGGGCTAACACGGTGCCAACTGGCACCTTGGTAACGGGCTGAACCAGTATTTCAGAGACCTTTCCTTCCTGATAGATCTCCATATCTATTGCGCCTTTTTGCGTTTCAATAACTGCTACGATATCGCCTTTTTTTACCTCGTCACCGATATTGATTAACCACTCAACCAGTGTCCCCTCGGTCATATCAGCGCCGAGTGATGGCATGGTGATTTCGTAGGAATATTGATCCATTACAGGGCATCCACTATTTATTTTGTATTAGCGCTTTAGCAGCACTAACAATCTGTTCTGTTTGCGGTAAGGCGGCCTGTTCAAGATGCGCAGGATAAGGAATCGGCACTTCTGCTGTACATATTCGTTTAACGGGTGCATCCAGATGCCAAAAACCCTGCTCCATAATAATGGCACTCACCTCTCCGGCTAAACTACCGGTATACCAGCCTTCATCAATAATAATAGCCCGATGTGTTTTGGCCACACTGGCCAGCATCGTTGTTGTATCAAGCGGACGTAAACAGCGCAGGTCTATCACCTCGGCAGAGATACCTGACGCGATTAATTCTTCTGCTGCAGCAAGTGCTTTTCGCAGATTACCTCCATAGGTAATCAGGCTCACATCTGTTCCCTCTTTTCTTACCAGCGCCTGCTCCATGAATGCCTCTGGTTGATCAAACATCTCGCCCTCTTCATTCAATAACATCACATGCTCAAAAATAATCACAGGATCAGGATCTGCCATCGCTTGAGCCAGCATATATCTTGCATCGGTATGTGTTGCAGGGCTAAGAACTTTTAAACCGGGAATATGTGCATAGAGGTTCTCCCAGCTATGAGAATGCTGGGCTGCTAATTGCTTACCGGCCCCACAGGCCATACGAAACACTACTGGCACATTAAACTGACCACCTGACATATGCCGCAAGGTAGCTGCAGTATTCACAATCTGATCCATTGCCAACAAACTGAAATTCACTGTCATTACTTCTACAACAGGTCGCATTCCACCCAAAGCAGCGCCTATGCCGATACCGGTAAAACCGGATTCACAGAGTGGCGTATCAATAATGCGTTCTGCACCATAAGTATCAAAAAGACCCTTACTCACGGCATAACAGCCACCATAACGGCCCACGTCTTCTCCCATCAGAAAAGTACGCTCGTCAGCTTTTAGAACATCTTCAATGCCTGCCCTTAATGCTTCTCTATATGTCAATTTTTGAGAAGTAGCTTGTTCAGTTTGCGACAAAGAAGTTAGTTCTGATGGCTTATAAACATCCTTACAGAGATCTTCTACCGACTCCCACTCTCCAGATTCAGCAAATGCGATAGCTTCTTCAATTTCCTGCTTTACCTCTGTCTCCATTACATCAAGCTCTGCATCCTGAAAATGGTTATCATCCCTTAACCATTGAATCAAACGCTTTACCGGGCCTTTTTCTTCCCACTGTGCCACCTCTTCCTTATCGCGATAGAGCTGACCATCAAAGCTGGAATGGCCACGAAAACGATAGGTCTGGCATTCAAGAAAAAAGGGCTGACTGGTACTTTTAATATGTTCAACGGCATCTTGTACTGCTGCCTCAACATCAACCACATTCATCCCATCAACCTGATGCGCGGTAATGCCATAGCTCTCGGCTTTTTTGGCGATATTTATTTCGGATTCTGAATAAGCTAATGCTGTGCCCATGGCATAACGATTATTTTCACAAATAAACAATACTGGCAAACCCCACAAAGCAGCAAGATTCAGGCTTTCGTGAAACTCGCCTTCAGCAACAGCACCCTCACCAAAAAAACAAACGGTTACAGCATCACGCTTAAGTTTCTTATTGGCCATGGCCAAACCTGCCGCTAGCGGCAAACCGCCACCAACTATCGCATTACCACCATAAAAATGTGCATCTTTATCAAACAGATGCATAGACCCACCACGCCCTCGACTACAGCCGTTAGTACGTCCATACATTTCTGCCAATATACTGCCCATCGATAAACCTCTTGCCAGGGCATGACCATGCTCTCTATAAGTAGCAACGATTTCATCTTCAGGTGAAAGCGCTGCCATTGCTCCAACAGCAATAGCTTCTTCACCGATATACAGATGCAAAAAACCCCTGATTTTTTCCTGTGCATACAGTTCGGCACATTTTTCTTCAAAGCGCCGTATACGCAGCATCTGTTTTAATTGTCGAAGCAGATAGTCCCGGTTGATATGGAGTTTATTATTCATAGTTGGTTGCTCATAATTGCTTACCTACTGTTGATCGATCATTGCTCATCACTCTCCAACGTAGAGATATCGCCTTCGGGTAGCCCCAACTCACGCGCCTTTAATAAACGACGCATAATTTTTCCACTGCGTGTTTTGGGTAGATTTTTGCGAAAAACAATCTCTTTAGGAGCCACCGCTGCTCCCAGACGTTTTCGAGCAAAACCCTGTAGCTCTTTTCTCAAGCCTTCAGACTCTTCTACACCCGAATTTAACGCAATAAAGGCTTTTACAATCTCACCGGCTATAGGGTCTGGCTTACCGATAACACCAACCTCCGCAACCGCTTCATGCTCCATCAAAGCACTCTCTACCTCAAACGGTCCAATTAAATGCCCTGATGATTTAATCAGATCATCAGTTCTTCCAACAAACCAGAAATAACCATCTTCATCTCGCATGGCGAGATCACCACTAAGATACCAATTATCTTGAAAACAGTTTTGATATTTATCATTCTGATTCAAATAAGCGCGAAACATTGATGGCCAGCCTGGTTTTAGAGCCAATTCCCCTACTTGCATGGGCTCTTTTAACTCTTCCAAAACACCTTGTGAATTTTTGCACACAATACCCGCAGTAATACCCGGCAAGGGTTGACCCATAGACCCGGGCTTAACATCTTGACTGGCATAATTGGCAATCATGATGCCGCCGGTTTCTGTTTGCCACCAGTTATCATGAAACGGTATTCCAAAGATTTTATACCCCCAAACTACAGCTTCAGGGTTGAGAGGTTCTCCCACACTGGCTATAAAGTGAAGGGATGACAGATCATATCTTTCTCTAATTTCAACACCCGACTTCATCAACATACGAATAGCAGTGGGCGCCGTATACCATACCGTGACATGTTGTTCTTGAAGAATGCGATACCAACGTTCAGCATCAAACTCTGCCTCATCAACAATCATCGTCACGCCCAGACATAACGGTGCAATAATGCCGTAAGAAGTTCCCGTAACCCAACCTGGATCAGCAGTACACCAGTAAATATCATTTTCATGCAGATCGAGTGCGTATTGCGCAGATACTTTATGCACCTGCACAGCCTGATGCACATGCACAACCCCCTTGGGTTTTCCAGTAGTGCCACTGGTAAAGTGCAACAGGGCCATATCTTCGGCCAGCGTTTGCACACAAGGAAAATGTGGATCAGCATGATGCATAAGATCATCAAGGCAATAACAACCAGGCTCCTTTTTTGTAACACCATCAATGAGTAAAATAGCTTTTAGATGAGGCAACTCTCGCCACCAACTGGCAATTTTTTTTCGGTAAAGACTGCTGGTTGTTATCAGTACATTGGCTTCTCCAATTTCCATTCGAGAACGGATAGGCTCAGGGCCAAAAGCTGAAAAAAGCGGGGTAAAAACACATCCGGCTTTTAGTGTCCCCAATGCTGCAATATAGAGAGAAGGAAGGCGACCGGCGAGACTGAATATACGCGCACCCGGTTCAATACCTAAAGCGTTAAGCACGCTGGCAAAACGACTGCTTTGCTCTGCCAGGTCATGATAAGAAAAATCAATAACTTCATCTTGCTTGCCAATCCAGCGTAAGGCCAGTTTATCGGCCAAACCATCATGCAAATGAGAATCAACTGCTTCAAAGGCGATATTGATACCGCCATCAGGCAAACCTTTAGGCTGGCATGCCTCCCACCTAAATGATTGATAACAATTTAAATAATCACCAACATTTGGTGTAACACCCTCTATTGGTGTTTTTTTAATGAGTGTTTCAGTCATTTCTATCAATCCTTGTCCTACCGGCAAATTCATTCAATATTTAACAATAGTTAAACTTTAAAACTAGCACAGTTTTATTGAATAGCCCCCATGTGATCTGCCCCACAAATTTCGGACACTTCGTTAAGCGAGTAAAATTATTCAATGAGGTAAACAATAACAAAACCAACAACCCGGAAACGATATACGGCAGAGTTCAAAGAAGAAGTGAATAGCCCCCATAAACCTAGACCATGGCTTACCGAACTCTCCCGGATGAAACGACTGTTAGTGTCAAGGAAGCTCTTAAGCGGGCTGGGGAATGACTGAAACAAGATAAAGAGACTGTTAACTGTAAAACCAAGTAAACAGTAAGAAGGTAAAAATTTATGGACTGGAGTTACCCTGAGGTCTATGTAAGCCCTATTGCGCTCCGTCTCCTACCGTTAGCGATAAAAGCTAACGATTGGGTAACCAAGAAACTACACGCCTATTTCAGTAGGCGGCTGAAGGGAGGGAGGCTGAAAGATATTTTATTGCGTGATATTCACTCTGGCAGACGTGTTGAATACTTTCGTGAGAGATAGCTACTTCTGAAAACGTCCAACTGACCGTGTAAAAGATTAGTCAGAGCGGCTGTCTACAAGAAGAAGACCTTGGACTTTTGACCCACCCCTCCCTCTGACCAGCTAACGCCGTAAATAAACGTCTCTTAGAGAAGTATCCGTTTTAGATAGAGCTGATCATATTTAAGGAATAACAAAAAAGGGCAAGCCTTTTAAAGCCCGCCCTTCTTTATAAAGAAAGTAACTTGATCTAAATAGCTACTATATTCTCGGCTTGGGGGCCTTTTTGACCTTGGGTTACGGTGAATTCTACTTGCTGGCCTTCTGCCAGTGTTTTAAATCCCGAGCTTACGATTGCACTAAAGTGAGCAAATACATCTGGACCAGACGCCTGATCAATAAAGCCAAAACCTTTAGATTCGTTGAACCACTTCACGGTTCCAGTAGTTGTATTAGACATAATAATATCCTGATTTTTTTAAGAGTGCCTTTGCAGGCTTGAATAGCAAAAAAATAGACTAAAACTTAGAAACTACACGACGAGGAATTACGTATAAAACAACGAATAGGAGAATGTAACAAATAGACTTTCTTTCTAACTGCGAAAAATTGTACAAATATTGACCAGAAATGTAAAGACGTATCTTTAAATACGGCGCTATGATACATAACGTCTAAATGTGGGGCAGATCATTCCGATTACTATCACCGGCAAAGTACAAAAATTTCGAATGCGAGATATGGCTAGTAAGGATATGAAATGACAATCCTCCGTCATTCCCCATCACAATCTTCTCTCTACCTTGTGGCCTTCTCCTCATCTTCTATACTGAGGGTGTGAGCACAATAAAAAAACGTTCGGTAGAAGATGAGCAGTCATGGCAACAAAAATAATCTCAACTATTTGTCCCTTTTGCGGAGTGGGTTGTGGACTTAACCTTCGCACAGAAAATGGTAAGCTCATTAGTGTCGAACCCCAACTTGACCACCCCGTCAGTCGCGGCCAACTCTGCACCAAGGGTTGGAATAGTGCCTATGGTATTGATGCCCAAAATCGCATCACCCACCCTCTCATTCGCACTCCTCAGGGGTTTCGCCAGGTGTCCTGGGATGAAGCACTGGAGACCATCGCCAATGGACTGAAACAGATTCTGGCGGAATCCGGCCCCCAAGCCACCGGTATTATCAGCAGCGCCCGCGCCACCAATGAAGACAACTATGCTGCCCAAAAATTAGCTCGTGCAGTTCTGAAAACCAACAACGTTGATCACTGCGCCCGTATTTGCCATAGCCCCACAGTAGCCGGTTTGAGCCAAACTCTAGGTTCTGGGGCCATGACCAATAGCGCAGCCGACCTTTTAGAGACCGATCTGATTCTTGTCTTTGGTGCCGACCCCACAGAAAACCACAGCATTCTCGGCGGCCACATTATGCGGGCACACCTCGAAGGCACCAAACTGATCGTAGCTGATCCACGCTGTACTCGACTTGCCAAGCTGGCAGACTCACATCTGCAGTTGAAGCTTGGCAGTAACATCGCCCTACTCAATGCCATGGTAAAGACTATTCTGGACAATGGCTGGCAGGATAAAAAGTTTCTTGATCAACGCTGCGAAGGTCTGGAACAACTGACAGCCTCCGTTGCAAATGCTCTAGAGGGGGTAGAAGAGACTACGGGTATATCCCTACCAGAAATTGAATCTGCAGCCAAAGCATACAGCCAGTCCAAGCGAGCCATGATTCTCTACGGTATGGGAATCACCCAATATGTCAGTGGCACCAATAACGTAATAGCGCTATCTAATTTGGCGCTAATCTGCGGCCAGTTAGGTCGAAAAGGCACGGGAGTCAACCCGCTTAGGGGGCAAAATAATGTTCAGGGGGCCTGTGATATGGGCTGCCTGCCCAACGTTTATCCCGGATATCAGAAAGTTGACAATCCAGAGGCAAGAGCTAAATTTAGTCAGTACTGGAAAACTGAGGTTCCAGAACATCCAGGGCTCACATCTATGGGTATGACTAAAGCTACCTTAGCAGGTGAGTTTAGAGGTCTGATTCTATTTGGTGAAGACCCTGTCGTCACCGATCCCGACCAAAACCTGGTAAAACGAGCATTCAGCAAACTGGATCTCTTAGTCGTAGCAGAGCTGACCATGACCGACACCGCCCGAATGGCAGATGTTGTTTTACCCGCGGCCTCTTTCGCCGAGAAAAGCGGGACATTCACTAATTGCGAACGACGAGTACAGCATGTTCAACAAGCATTGCCTCCAGTAGGTGAAGCAAGAACAGATTGGCAGTGGCTGGCGGCGATCGCCCAACAACTTGGCAGCGACCAGCTAGACTGGCACGACAGCGAAGCGGTGTTTCGCGAAATCACCCAGATCACCCCAAACTATAGCGCCATGAATTACACCAAAATAGATCAGTTGCAGGGGCTTCAGTGGCCCTGTAACCATGAAACACCTGAGGGAACTGCGATTCTTCACAAAGACACTTTTCCTATTGGAAAAGCGCGGCTAATCCCTGTCCACCCTATAGACATTGACGAGCGCGCTGATAATGAATACCCGCTGCTGCTAACGACTAACCGGCTACATTTTCACTATGGTTGTGGCTCTATGACCAGAAAATCACCACTTCTCGAACGTGAAACACCGGCTGGGCTTCTATTTATTAATCCAGCGGATGCCAATGACCTAGGAGTGACCCATCGATCAGCCGTAGGCATTCGTTCACGACGAGGCTACGTGGAAACACGAGCTATGCTCACAGATGACCTTCCGCCGGGGCTGGTCTGTATGCCATACCATTTCCGTGAAGCCCCCTCCAATCAGTTAACGAACACTGCTCAGGATCCCCTCACCAAAATGCCTGAATTGAAAGCATGTGCGGTATCTGTTCAGCCCCTTGAGCCGGGGATGTCTCCCCGCCCCATAGATGAGATCAGCGCCCTCAAGGTGGAAGGTGTTAAATGAAAAGCTACTATCTGGATCACCCGAATACACTGAGAAACCACTTGGCAAAGTCTTATCAGATTGAGCCACCAGAGGCTGATTCTGCCAAAAGTACCCCGCCATTAATTTCACCCAAGGGACAACTGTTTGCGGAACATGAAAATCTCTTTACGTTTGACGGAGAGTGCTTTCGTGAAACCCTGCCCAAGCCGGCACCCTTTGTCCTGTTTGGGGTGCAAAGTTGCGATCTCACTGCCATCCACTACCAAGACCAGTTCTTTGCCAATGACCCCTACTACCAAGCTCGACGACAACAAGCACTGTTGATCGGCACAGATTGCTTAAACCCCTGTCAGCAAGGTTTTTGCCCCAGTGTTGATGCTGGCCCCGGCGTCAAAAAAGAAACGGCTGACATGATTCTCCATCAGCTCTCTGCAACTAGCTGGCTACTGCTAGTCTGCAACAAAAAAGGGCTGAATGCCTTGGAGGGGCTTTTATTGAACCCAGCTAACGAATCCGAATTTACTGATCGTGATAACCGTATAGCCTCCTGTGTCGAACAATTCAACGATGATAGTTATCTGCAGCAAGGTATTACTGCCATAAACCAAAACCAGGTTCCTGAAGAATTATGGCAACAACTGGGCATTCAGTGCTTAAGTTGCTCAGGCTGCACCACCCTATGCCCCACCTGTTCCTGCTACGGAACATGGGAGCGGCAAGATAGCAATGGTGATATCCGCCGACAGCGGTTCTGGGACTCCTGCCTCTACGAAAGCTTTCAACGAGAGGCCAGTCAGCATAATCCCACCGAGGAAGCCGGTGAGCGAGTAAAACGCTTCTGGACTCATAAATTTGGTGACAATTTTGCTCAGGAATTTGGGCGTTATGGCTGTGTGGGGTGCGGTCGGTGCGAACAGACCTGCCCGGGAGTAGTTGGCGTTCACTCAGTGATGAAAAGGATTGCTAGTGATGCAAAACTCGATACTTAATAAACAAGCTTTTTACAACTTGACCCCCATTGCCATAGAGTTAGTAGACTTTATCAATGACGGTGAAGATGCCCGCCATTTTCGCTTTCGTTTACCCTCCCCCCAATCCATCGATAAACCCGAGCCTGGCCAATTTTTTATGCTTAGTGTGCCTGGGGCCGGGGAAGCGCCATTCACCTTCACAGTCACACCCAACGACCAAGGGGTTTTTCGTGCTTTAGTCCGCAAAATGGGAGAGGTCACAACGGCTCTGTTTCAGTGTCAACCTGGTGACATATTGGGTATTCGTGGCCCGTTTGGCAAAGGCTGGCCAGTCAACGCGCTAGCCAACAAGAAAATTCTCATGGTTGCAGGCGGCTGCGGGCTCGCCCCTCTCGCGGGCCTAATTGATCAGCTCATTACCAGCCATCACCACAAACATTTAGCCTTAGTTTATGGTACACGCAATCGTGCATTACAAATGTTGAATCCAGAACGGCTGCGCTGGCAACAAGAAATTTCCCTCTTTGACATTCTTGAAGACACTGGGAGTACGCAGGCCTCGACTGAAGAAAACCACATTCTGGAAGGGACGCCACTGGATGCAATGGATTCTGTACTTCGCACTCTGGACTGGACACCTGATACGCTTCTCTTGTGCGGCCCCGAAGTAATGATGAGCGCTGCTGCAAAGAACTTTATACAACGCGGCCTATCGGCACAGGCAATCTGGCTCTCCATAGAACGACGCATGCATTGTGCCGTGGGCCTTTGTGGTCATTGCTACCTAAGTGAACACCACTTAGCCCATCACTATGTGTGTAAGGACGGCCCCACCTATCGCTGGGATCACTTACAACCTCCTGAAAAAAATTGAGCGAGAATATAGCGAGTGACTGGACTTTCCTCAGCAGAAGTCGATAAACGCCTAGAACAATATGGCTACAATATACTCCCTGAGCAACGCAAAGATGGGCCTATTGGCATCTTCGCACGCCAATTTAACAGCCCTTTTATTTACGTGTTGCTGGCCGCCGCTTTGGTCTCATTCGGGCTAGGTCAGAACCTTAACGGTATTTTTATCTTCGCAGTTCTACTGATTAATGCCGCCATCGGCACAATACAAGAGTACTCTGCACAGCGCACTGCCTCAGCGCTTAAGAGAATGGTTCCCCAATATGCATCGGTCATACGCGATGGCATCCCCAGAAAAATTAATGCCGCCGAATTAGTCCCGGGCGATATCGTGCAATTGGCCTCGGGTGACAAAGTGCCAGCTGACCTACAACTACAACAGTGCCAGTCCTTGCTGGTTAATGAATCCATTCTCACCGGTGAATCTCAGGCCTCCATAAAAACAGTCTGCACCGACATACCCGAAGATGCGCCACTCAGTGAACGGCTCGGTAATGCATTTTCGGGTACCATCGTGACCCGCGGTCGGGGTCAGGGTGAAGTCATTGCAACGGGACGACACTCCCAGATCGGAAAAATTGCTTCAGAAGTCAGTGAACGACAACATATTAAACCACCACTGTTACAGCGTATTGAACGCTTTACATTGCGGGTTTCCTGGAGTGTCCTGGTTGTAATCGCTATTCTTTTTATGATTACCTTATTGCGAGGCGAGGAGCTAACCACAGTATTTTTACTGGGCGTGGCATTGGCGGTCTCAGCGATCCCGGAAGGTCTTCCGGCAGCTATCACTATAGCCCTTGCCATAGGCATGCGGCGCATGGCCCGAGTTAATGTCATCGTACGAAAACTGATCGCGGTAGAATCTCTCGGCTCCTGTACCTATATCGCTTCTGATAAAACTGGCACGCTCACCGTTAACGAGCTCACCGTAAAAAAACTGCTGCTTCCCAATGGCCACAGCTATTCCGTGAGCGGAGAAGGCCTGGATATTCATGGGAATATTTTCGCGGACTATACCGACAACCCAGAGGACAGGGAATCCCTAAAAACACTGATAAGAACCGGCCTGCTGGCCAATGAAGCCAGCCTCACACTTGCTCCAAAGTTACCTCACGAACAGAGAGCGTCGCAACAGAATGGGGGCTGGCAGGCCTCTGGCGATGGTGTTGACCTGGCATTCCTAGTCTTATCAGCAAAGCAGGGCTTTGATCATCAACAAGCACCTATTATCTATCCTGAACAGGGTCGTATTCCCTATGAATCAGAAAATGCCTATAGCGCCAGTATGAACAGAGTTCACAGTGATGTAGTGATCCATGTGAAAGGTGGTACTGAGCGTTTGCTACCAATGTGTAATTCGTGTGCCACTACAGAAAAACTGGATATCGAGAACATCCTTCAACAAGTTGATGAGCTTGGCCAACAGGGTTACAGAGTCATTGCACTGGCAAGCAGTCGAATAACCAACCTTAATCAAGCTCACGAGGAACAACTACGTAACCTTACATTCTTAGGGCTAGCAGCAATGATAGACCCTTTACGCCCAGAAGCACCTCAAGCCATAAAGCAGTGCCATCTAGCTCACATAAAAGTAGCGATGATCACAGGCGACCACCCACAAACAGCTCTCGCTTTGGCTAGGGAACTGAAAATAGCCACAGAGGATACTGTAGCGGTCACAGGGAGACAGCTCGACCTGGCGACCCAGCAAGGGGATCAAGCACTATCTGAACTGGTGGCTTCCACTCACGTATTTGCACGTATCGAACCAACCCAGAAATTACAAATTGTCCAACAATTAATCGATCGAGGGGAGTTTGTCGCAGTAACCGGAGATGGTGTTAACGATGCCCCAGCACTGCGCCACGCCCATGTTGGTATCGCCATGGGAAAGCATGGCACTGATGTGGCCAGAGAAAGTTCAGATCTAATTATTACAGATGATAATTTTGCATCCATTGTGCAAGGCATCAAGCAAGGACGAATCGTCTATAACAATATTCGCAAGGTAGTATTTCTTTTAATCTCCACAGGTGCTGCTGAGATTACCCTGTTTATTCTCAGCGTACTCTTCGGCTTACCGCTACCTCTTTTCCCAATTCAGCTTCTGTGGCTCAACCTGGTTACCAATGGCATTCAGGATGTGGCCCTTGCCTTTGAACCAGAAGAAGGCAATGAGCTTGAAAGCCCTCCCCGCCCACCTAACGAAACTATTTTTAATCGCTTGATGCTGGAACGAGTACTTATCAATGCCGTGGCTATGAGCGGCCTAGCTTTCGCAGTTTTTGTTTACTGCCTCGAGCTGGGGTATAACGAAGCATCAGCACGCAATATAACTCTGCTATTAATGGTACTGTTTGAAAATGTTCATGTGCTTAATAGTCGCTCTGAAACCCAGTCCATCTTTCAACAACCATTTTTCAGTAATCCGCTGTTGCTGTTTGGTATGCTCGCCGCTCAGGGTATCCATATAGCCGCCATGTACACACCTGGATTGAAAACCATTTTACAAATAGAGCCTGTCACCCTACTTCAGTGGGGCAGCCTATTATCGATTGCAATGTTACTCATTGTCGTCGATGAACTACACAAATACAGCCATAATCGAAAACAATTTGTTAAACCCAAAGAGGGTTTATAATTCGACAACAATTCTTGTTATCCGAATCAGCGCTATACATGAATCCAAGTATCTGCCAATTGTTGCCGCGATAGTTGATATAAGGGAAAGCAGCTATAAACAAAGGCACTTTTGCATGAAACAGCGGGTTTTTGACGAACAACAACATAACGGGAGTAGTACATAATGTCCCCAAATAATGATACGGAAGCCTATTCTCCAAAGCAGATAGCACAACGGGTGGAAGCCGTCGGTGTCACCAAGGCCAACCTCGACACACTAAGTACACTCCTACTGGCAATACTGGCCGGTGCCTTTATCAGTTTCGGCGCGTTGCTTTACACTTTTATTATTCACGACTCCTCTTTCGGGCTTGGTTTGACGCGATTAGCTGGTGGCTTCGGTTTCTGCCTGGGTTTAATCTTGGTTGTTGTGGCTGGAGCTGAACTCTTTACCGGCAATAACCTGCTGACCATAGCCTGTGTCAGCCGCCGAATCAGCTTGGCAAAATTATTGCGAAACTGGGCTTTGGTATTTCTGGGAAATTTACTCGGAGCGCTGGGAACGGTAGTACTTATTTCTATCAGTAACTACTGGCTGGCTAATGATGGCAAGGTTGGTGAAGTGACTGTGCTCATCGCCAATAGCAAAGTAAACCTGAGCTTTGCAGAGGCTTTTACCCGAGGTATTCTCTGCAATGTATTGGTCTGCCTGGCTATCTGGCTGTGCTTTGCCGGTCGCAGTGTTACCGACAAAATTCTTGCCATCGTATTCCCTATCACCGCTTTTGTCGCCCTTGGCTTTGAACATTCTGTCGCCAACATGTACTTTATTCCAGCGGGGATGATGGCACTGAACGATCCAGTTGTGCTGGCAGCCATACCCGTAGGAACTGACTTATCTGGGCTGAATATATGGGATTTTATGGTTAACAATCTATTACCAGTGACTTTGGGTAACATGGTAGGAGGCGGAATTCTTGTGGGGGTGGTCTATTGGGTAATCTATCTACGCAATGAGAAAAACACCTAGCAGATAGTTTTTCAACAACCTGCTAGAGGGCCTCCTATGATCAGAGGGTTTCAAACGCCTTATATTTTGCAAGCAGGCCCAGACTCTCTGCCGCCGACCGATAAGTAATATAGCCCCTATGGGTATTAACTCCCTCTGCAAAGGCACGGTCATGGAGTAGAACCTCAATCCCGCCCTCTGCTAGGCGGAGCACGTACGCAAGGGTTGCATTGGTCAAAGCAATGGTGGAAGTCCTGGGGTAAGCTCCCGGCATATTAGTCACGCAGTAATGGGTGACACCGCGGGTTACATATATGGGCTCTCTATGGGTGGTTGGGCGGGAGGTTTCAATACAGCCGCCCTGATCAATACTGACATCTACAATGACAGAACCGGACCCCATACTGGCTACCATTTCCTCGGTAACTAGGTGTGGGGTACGAGCACCCCGGTGCAGAACAGCCCCAACCAACAGATCAGTATCAGGGAGCGTCTCTGCGATTATCTCCGGTGTTGAAAGTGCCACGCGCAACCTGTCAGATATCTGGCCTTTAAGCTCGACCTCCCGGTCAGCGTGGCGAGTAAACATGACGACGTTGGACCCCATGCTATCGGCAACCCTGGCAGCGTGTCGGCCGACAACGCCATCGCCCAAAACAGCCACATTGCCATAGCGCTCGTCTAGTACACAGCCCAACTGCACTCCCTTGCCATGGTTGAACCTAGCCAAGTAATAACTGCCAATGATTACCGCCATATTGCCAGCCACTGCACTCATCGGTGCCAACAATGGCAACCGTCCCTGATTATCCTTCAGGGTTTCATATGCCAGAGCAGTCGTACCTGCGTCAAGCAAAGCGTGAGTTAGATCTGGTGCTACTCCGGCGAGATGGAAATAGGTAAAGACTATTTGCTGCTTTAGAAAATGGTACTCCGAGGCCTGAGGCTCTTTTACCTTGAGCACCAAATCGGTATTCCATGCTGTTTCGGCCCGGACAATGTCACAACCAACATCCCCATAGGATAAGTCGGGGAATCCCGAACCTTCACCTGCACCATATTCCACTGCCACGCGGTGACCGGACTGCACGAGTGCTTTGGCACCAAATGGTGTTAGTGCAACACGGTTCTCATTATTTTTAATTTCCTTTACAACGCCAACCTTTATCATCTTCAACTCCCAGTACGTAGTCGCCTCTAACGCCCTTGGTCCAATACCTTTTAAGTGTAGTTTAGAGTCGAGTATCCGATTCTCTCAAGCCAGCTCAAGGAAATTGTCGGATGAAAACCTGTGACCCTCAACTTGCGCTGGCACTGTCACGGTCTATTGTTAAGTATGTGAAGAGCATTTTCCTGAAAATGGTAAGGCTTAGAGGTTATACCCAATGCATATTCAATCTCCAGAAACGGGTTTTGTCAGTACAAGTTACTGGCACAAGCTAGAGGATGGTCGTATCCAGTGCGACCTGTGCCCCCGGTTTTGCAAATTGCAAGATAATCAGGAAGGTCTGTGTTATGTGCGAGCACGCCGGAACAACGAGATCGTATTGACCACCTATGGTCGCTCCAGCGGCTATTGTGTCGACCCCATAGAAAAGAAACCCCTCAATCACTTTTTACCCGGGACACCGGTACTTTCATTTGGCACCGCGGGCTGTAACTTGGCTTGCAAGTTTTGTCAGAATTGGGACATGACCAAAGCCCGTGAAATGGATATTCTCGCCGATCATGCACCACCTGGGATTATTGCCAAAGCTGCGAAAAAACTGGGCTGCCGTAGCGTCGCTTATACTTACAATGATCCGGTAATCTTTATGGAATATGCAATGGATGTTGCCGATGCCTGCCACGAGGAGGACATCAAGTCCATTGCCGTGACGGCCGGATATATTTGCGATGAGCCACGGCGCGATTTTTTCAAACATATGGATGCTGCCAATGTGGATTTGAAGTCTTTTACTGAACAGTTCTATCACAAAATCTGCGGCGGACATTTACAACCGGTACTGGACACCCTGATCTACCTCAAACACGAAACCGATGTCTGGCTTGAATTGGCCACACTGTTAATCCCGGGAGAAAACGATTCCGAAAATGAAATTGAAGAAATGACCCAATGGGTGGTAGAAAACCTTGGCCCTGATGTTCCAATGCACTTCTCGGCCTTCCACCCCGACTGGAAAATGATGGATCTCCCTAGCACCCCCCCAGAGACGTTGACCAATGCCCGCCGAATCGCGATAAAGAATGGTGTCCACTACGCCTACACCGGAAATGTCCACGATGAAGCTGGAAGTAGCACCTATTGCTACCATTGTGGCCACAAACTGGTGGGAAGGGACTGGTATGAGATTACTGGTTGGGGATTGGACGCCAAGGGAAGCTGTACCAATTGCGGCACATTCTGTACCGGCCTGTTTGAGGCTGGGCACGGTAATTGGGGTTCCAAATGTTTACCGGTGTGGTTGGCCGATTTCTCTGGCTAAAAACACGATTTCTCGAACTGAAAACAATAGCGCCATCACAAGACCACAGATATTAGTGGCCCGCTTTATTTTCAGCCGCAACAATTGCTTTCAAGGTATCGACGATGCTATCTGCATTTAATGAAATAGAATCTATACCTGACTGCACCAAAAACTCAGCAAAGTCCGGGTGGTCTGAAGGCGCTTGGCCGCAAATCCCCACTTTTCGACCGTATTGATGAGCCACCTCAATCACCTGAGAAATCATACGCTTGACCGCCTCGTTACGTGCATCAAACAGGTAGGCCAATTCTGTAGATTCACGGTCTACACCCAAAACTAGCTGAGTCAGGTCATTGGTGCCAATTGAAAACCCATCAAACCGTTCAGCAAACTGGTCAGCCAGAATTACATTCGAAGGAATTTCACACATCACATAAACTTCCAGACCGGATTCACCCCGAACCAAGCCATTGTCGGCCATCACTGCCAGCACCCGGTCGGCTTCTTCAGGAGTACGGCAAAAGGGAATCATAACAATGACATTGTCGAACCCCAGTTGCTCCCGAACCCGCTTGATCGCCTGGCACTCCAGACCAAACCCATCGCGGTAACGCTCACTGTAGTAGCGCGCCGCGCCGCGCAGCCCCAGCATGGGGTTGCTCTCAGGTGTTTCAAACTGTGCACCGCCCAATAGCTTACTGTATTCATTGGTCTTAAAATCGGAAAAGCGCACGATGACGGGCCGTGGATACTGAGATGCAGCCAGCTTGGCGACACCGAGTGCCAGCCTGTCAACAAAAAAGGCCGGGGGGCTTTGGTAACCCTGCGTCAGTTCGCCAATACTATCGCGTATACGGGTATCCTCAATTTGATCAATCCGTAGCAACGCCATAGGATGTACGCCTATCAAACTGGAAATAATAAATTCAATACGTGCCAGTCCGATACCATCCACCGGCAGCTGCCACCACTGTAGCGCACTGTCGGGAATAGCCATGTTGATATTCACTTTGGTGCGTGGGCGCGGCAACTTAGAAAGGTCTATGGCGGTTTGTTCAAAGGGCAGGCAGCCAGCGTAGACCTTTGCGGTGGCGCCTTCGGCACAAGATAGCGTCACCGGCATACCTTGAGTCAGTTTTTCCATAGCGGTGACAGCACCTACAACAGCGGGGATACTGAGTTCACGACAGACAATGGCCGCGTGACAGGTAGGACCACCAGTATCGGTAATGACACCGGCGGCTTTGCGCATCAATGGCAGCCAATCCGGATCGGTATGTGCAGCCACCAATATGCCCCCCTCAGGAAAGTCTATTTTCTCAGCAGGGTTGGTCACCGTCTGTACTTGGCCACTGGCGATGGCGCTGCCCACACTGTGACCGGTTAGCAGCAGCTCTCCGCTACCAAGAAGGTGGTATCGATTGAGTTGTTGTCGCGATTTTTGTGAAGCAACTGTCTCCGGCCTCGCCTGTACAATATACAACTCACCGCTGACACCAGCCTTGACCCATTCAATATCCATGGCACAGCCATAATGATTCTCAATGAGCCCCGCCCACCGGGCTAATTGTAAAATATCAGCATCATCGAGCACGAAAGAGGCACACTCTTCAGGACTCGTTTTGTGCCACTGCGTGCCGCCACTGGTGTCAGATTTGTAGGCAAGTTTCTCCTTTTTACTGCCCATGTTCTTATCGAATATGGGTGTCAATTCAGGTTGACCCAGAAGAGGCTTGTACACCATATAACGATCAGCAATCACTCGCCCCTGAACTACCGCTTCACCAAGTCCCCAGGCAGCACTGATCACCACGGCATCAGGAAAGCCGGACTCCGGATCCAAGGCAAACATAACTCCTGCTGACCCCTCACTGGCATCCACCATTACCTGAACACCCACTGACAGAGCTACCTGAAGATGATCAAACCCTTGAGCTTCTCGATAACTGATAGCCCGATTAGTAAACAATGAGGCATAACAATGGCGGCAAGCATCGAGCAGAGCGTCGATACCTCTCACATTGAGGAAGGTCTCCTGCTGACCGGCAAAGCTGGCTTCTGGCAAGTCTTCTGCAGTAGCAGAGCTTCGGACTGCCACTGCAACATCCATATCGCCCAGGCGATCACACAGCTGCTGGTAGGCACCCGTTAGGGCCTCCACCAGCGAGTTCGGTAGCTGGACAGCCAGTATGGCATCACGGATGGTATTACCCGCCTGGTCCAATGGTGTTTGAGCTTTGGCAAGAGCATCCAATTGTTGACGAACCACCGGCTGCAATCCACTAAGTTGTAAAAATTCGCGGTAAGCCTCAGCGGTGAGAGCAAAACCGGAGGGCACGCGGATACCTTCACCTTCCAGCTTTTGAATCATCTCACCAAGGGAGGCATTTTTCCCGCCTACCAATGGCACGTCTAAATTGTCCACCTGCTCAAGCCAGGCCACCAAGGGTAATACCCTATCGGAATAAATCATCAATACTGCCCCATATATGGTATTTTGAGATAAGTATAGTCACAGTTGAGAGCTGATGACTAAATTCAGGCCCGCTGTAACACTATGTCAATACTGGAATTTTGATCAACACCAAATCAGCCGCAATTGAAACTCACACTTTAACCAGCAATATCGAAATCCGATCTGCTCTATCTAATTGAACTTAAAAAAACAGAGCCCGAACAGAGCCCGCTCTAACAAAACGAGGTGTAATCAGACCCCTTGCAACCCCCTGAAACACATGTTAACTTTTTGATTCGTAGCGTTTTGTTGTGTTTCGAAGAGATTGGAAAGTCATTAGGCCCGTCTGTTAATCATTGGGTCGCTGGTTCGAGCCCAGCAGGCGGAGCCATATAAAACAAGGGGTTGCAGAAATGCAGCCCCTTTTTTATTTCTAAAAATCATCATCCGGGACCACAGCTGGACCACTTTTCTGGTACTAGGGATTTAGCCGTAATCGTTAAGCGGTAAAAATCACCGGAGATGTGAGAGCATCCTAGGGTTCAAATCCCTGCCCCTCCGCTATTTAATCCCTATTTATAGGGGGTGACAGGAAAATAGGTTAAATACCTGCCATTTACCTGCCACACAAAAATAAGGGCTTACAGCAATGTAGGCCCTTTTTTATACTCCCCTCTCAAAACTCCCTCTCGTGCGAGGAAATAGGGGCGACGGCCTACACAAGAAGATCACCTTAGACTTTTGACCCGCCCCTCCCTCTGATCAGATAACGCTTTTATAACCGGAAAAATTATCTAGGCATGCCCCTCAACCAAGCCGCTGTATCGGTTGAGGCTGAGGAAGCAAAAGAGGCTAACCAGCTTCATTAAGGGTTTCAGTAGTTCTCTATATATAGAAGATCGCTTTTAATATGATTAAGTCTCCTCTTGTTATTTCCGGATATGTTTTCCGCGTTATCTATTGCGTGTTGATGCATTTTTTCCCCCTTTCGCTGGCTATCCACTCGTACCAGTGCGCGCACTCTTTTCCGGGGCGGTCGTAAGCCCTAACTTCAGCTTTACAAGCGGTCACTTTGTGCGTGGCGAGTTCGTAGAAGACATCTTCTTCAGTGTCTGCTTGCGCGAAGGATGCGGCCATTAAAATTGCTACTGCTGCAATTAAATTTTTCATTGGTTTGCCCTGTTAGATGCTACTCGCATGGGTATGCGTCCATGTAAGCCATCATCGTCAAAGCGACTTGGTTTTCATGCAAAGATGCAGGATTTTTCCTTAAATAAGATAGAACAATTCGTACAGCTTGCATATTTGTAATACTTTTTGGTTGGCACAATTTATATGGGCCATCATTTCCCATGATAATCATTGTGTTGCGCACACCTGCGATTATGCCAAGGCAAAACGCAATTGCTGAACGGATAAGGGAAGCCAACCAGATCAAAGGGGTCTGGTTGAAGGCAGTAGTGCTAGACGATACCGTGGTGGATAGATTTGGCCGAAAGATAAAAGAACGCGGCCTCGATAGTGACAAACTAACCGTAATAGATGCTCAGAATATTTGGGTAGAGTCGAACAACTATTGGGAGGTTCTCTGCGAGAAGGGAGAGGTATAGTGATAATCAAATAGACCGACGTTGTAATAGTTGAAATACAACCGCGTTGGCTATCATTGCTGCCCTCATCCCTTCCGGGGTATGAGGTGGGAAGGTCACGGCGGCACCCCAAGGGACGTCCACTCACACATTCACTTCTTCTTAATTAGCTAATAACGTACACTATATTATGGATTATATTTGGGTTGCAGTTGCCTTCGTCTGCGGTTTTTTAGTTAAGCAAATAGGCTTGCCGCCACTCATTGGTTACCTAGTTGCTGGCTTTGGACTTCATACATTTGGCGTTCAGCCTGATGAATCTCTCCAAACTCTCTCCGATATAGGCATTACCTTACTGCTTTTCACAATTGGCCTGAAACTTAATATTCGGAGCTTGTTCAAAACAGAGATATGGGGTGGTGCTTCTGGCCATATGGCTGCCATCGTACTATTAACAACGTTTAACAGCCTTATGTTGGGCTATTTAGGGCTAAAGTATTTTACTGATCTCAATTGGCAGTCTGCGGCTTTAATCGGTTTCGCAGTTAGTTTTAGCAGTACCGTCTGCGCGGTAAAAATTCTTGAAGAAAGAGGTGAGTTGCGCGCACGCCATGGGCAGGTAGCTATTGGTATTCTTGTGATTCAAGACATTGCCGCAGTTATCTTTGTCACTCTAGCCTCAGGTAAAAACCCATCAGCATGGGCCTTAATTTTATTCGCTTTACCACTGATACGCCCCGTACTCGATAAGGTACTTCAACGTTGTGGCCATGGTGAAATGTTAACGTTGGTTGGATTTTTTTTAGCCCTATCGTTCGGAGAATTATTTGAATTATTTGGTTTAAAGGCACATCTAGGAGCGCTAGTCATTGGTGCGCTATTAAGTGGTCGTGATAAGGCAGTAGAACTCTCAAAATCATTGCTCAGTTTTAAAGATATTTTCTTAATAGGCTTCTTTCTCTCTATTGGTTTTACTGCATTACCAACGCTAGATATGCTGGGTGTGGCGATGATTATGGCGATAGCACTGCCCATTAAGGCTGGCATTTTTTTTGTCTGGTTGACTCGCTTGAAGCTGCGAAGTCGCACCGCATTTTTGAGCGCAATGAGCCTTGCAAATTACAGTGAATTCGGCCTGATTGTGTGTTCTGTGAGTGTTGTGCACGGACTGCTTGCCAAGGAATGGTTGGTTATTATGGCCCTCGCCGTTTCACTATCCTTTGTGTTTTCCGGTCTCATTAATGCAAATGCCCACAGGTTATACTCACGCTGGAGCAGTTATATTAAGCGTTTTGAGCACCCTGAACGGCTGCCTGAAGACCCTTTTCCAGAATCCGGCAATGCCACAGTACTGGTAGTTGGTATGGGTCGTGTAGGTATCGGCGCCTATGATGCCTTTCATGACCATTTGCAGAAAGATGTATGTGGTGTCGATGTCGATAAAGAACGAGTAAATAAACAGCGTCAGGCTGGCCGTCATGTCATCCTAGGTGATGCAGAAGACCCTGATTTTTGGGGGCATATTAATCTTGAGTCTATCCAGTTGATTACATTTTCAATGCCAAGCTATCTCGATGCTATCGAGGCATTAAAGCATCTCCAGCATGTAGGCTATCAGGGGAAAACGGCAGGTATTGCCCAGTTTGAAGACCAAAGGGCCATACTATTAGACGCCGGCATTGATGAAGTCTTTAATTTCTTCGCGGAAGTCGGTGCTGGACTTGCAGAGCAAAGTATTCACCTTGCAGAAGAAAAGCATCCCAGCTTCAATGGAGGGTATAGAAAAGCAGATTGAAGCCGCTTTAAATTACTGTGAGGTATTCAACGGATATGGTGACTCATAATCGGCAGGTCCCCAGTTCAAGTCTGGGAAGGCCCACCATTTTTCTTATGGTTCATAGGCTTACTATAAGCTGAGCATCCGACTCTATGGGCAGATCGGCTCTGACACTTTGAGTCTAATTTTACCTGCCGTCTGCCCGCCCAGCACAAACTGAGACAAAACTCGATCTGGTCATGTAATGGCGCTAAACTGGCAACACTTATCCAGGAAACAACAGAGATCCATGTCTTACTAATTCAAATCGCAGCGATACTGCTGGCGGCACGTATTTGCGGTGAAATTGCATTGCGTATGAAAGCGCCGGCAATTATCGGCGAATTATGTGCAGGCATCATTCTTGGCCCTAGTCTTTTGGGCTGGGTTGCGCCCAATGAGGTATTAAATTTCCTGGCCGAAATCGGGATTATTCTATTGTTGTTTGAAGTTGGTCTGGAAACCAATCTAGAACGTTTGTTTAAGGCTGGCCCCCAGGCAGTAATCGTAGCGCTCACTGGATTTGTGATGCCGTTTGTACTCGGAGCCTCGTGCAGTTACTGGTTATTTGAGTTATCTCCGATGGTGTCGTTTTTCATCGGCGGTACTTTGACCGCGACCAGTATTGGCATAACCATTCGTATTTTATCCGATTTGGGCCGGCACCAAGAAATTGAAGGGCAGATTGTTCTTGGTGCCGCCGTCATTGATGACCTGCTTGGAGTGTTTTTGCTGGCTGTACTTTATGAATTCACAGTTAGCGGCTCGGTAACGTTGGTCAACTCCGGACAGATAATACTCTACGTAGGCGGATTTTTTGTTCTTGCCCCAATCGCGGCTAAAATTCTGTCTCCATTTTTCAAACGATACCACGACTATAGCAATCTCCCGGGCATGATTCCGATTGTGTTGGTATCCATTGTGCTCGTATTTGCCTCATTAGCACATAGTGTCGGTGCACCGCATCTGCTCGGTGGGTTTGTCGCTGGTATAGCACTTTCAAGACGCTTCTTTTTGCCATTTGGAGCGGCGTTGCATATTGACCCCGAGTTTACCCAGCGCGTTCATGATCAGATGCGACCGATTATTCAGCTGTTTACGCCAATTTTTTTTGTCGTCGTCGGACTCTCACTGGATTTCAATGCTATTAGCTGGTCTTCGTCTTTCATTTGGTTTTTTTCGATACTTATGGGTGCGATTGCAATTGTTGGCAAACTTCTTGGTCCCTGGCTAATCAAGGTATCAATACCAATGCGAATTGCCATTGGCATGGCAATGGTGCCAAGAGGCGAGGTTGGCCTTATATTTGCTGAACTTGGAAGATCATCGGGTGTTTTCGATGCTGAGGTGTACGCTGGCATTGTGCTCGTGGTCGCATACACAACCCTAGTATCCCCCTTCTGTATCAAGAAATATTATGAACGATATGGTGGGCATCTCCCCAAAGCTAGCGATGAAATTTCTCGGGAGTCAAATAACTAATAATGTCTGTTTCGTGTCATTTTTTGCCTGTCACCGTAAACAATACAACATTACCGTAAGTGCATATTGGCGTACTGAAGAAAAAGAACTGGGAGAAATTCGCCCATCATCTACATTAAGATTCACTGTTAAAGACGAGGCAGCGATAAAATTTATTGCTACATACGAAAATGGAAGAGAATTAACCAGCACCTAAATTTATTTCATATCTGGTCTAGTTATAAACGTTAATCTTATGGGGAACCCCATTGAGGTTAATCATGGTTCAAATACCTAACAAGGCACTAAGCAAACTAATGAACTATTGCCCCCCCTAGGTTCGGTTTTCGTTCGGTGTTCGGTATACACCTCCCCCATGCAGCTCATAACCAAATGGCCGACTGAAACGCACTTCCGACACAAGCAGGTTCGGAAATGGCTCGGTTGGCGGTCAGCACGTTCCGGCCACCTCAAAAACGCCTTACTCTTCTTCCGCTTACGGCACCAAAGCCAACTGTGCGCTGTACTCATAATCTGCAGGTCCCCAGTTCAAGTCTGGGAAGGCCCACCATCTATATCAAGAAGGTCAATCTGAGAGGGTTGGCCTTTTTTTTGCGACGTGTCGACAGGTTCATCAATTGCTCGCTCCCTTTTCTTTTTGTGCTAGCTATGGGCTACTTTCAGACAACTTCAAATAACAAAGTGTTCGAAATTAGTGGGGCAGATCACTTTTGTTTCGGCCTCTGCAGCAGACACAAAAAACCCCGGCCATGGTGAGTGAACCGGGGTCTGCTTTGGGGAGAAGCAACGTTGTTGTAACAGATTAGTCACCAATGGATAGGATAAGTTCCTAAATCTCGTAGCTCGCAACTGATTTTTAGTTACCACCCAAAAGGGTATTGACGCACATAAACAGAGCAGCGAGAGGAGTTGCTACTCCGTGTCGGCTGCTCTAAGGTGAGTATAAGAGCCAAGAAATTTCACAGCGGAAAATGGAACCACACTATGATGCAAATACTGATTAACAGTCATCAGATTGAAACCGCCAGCGTCTCGTTCGAGGAATGGGTCACTGCAGCCGTAGCCAATGAACTGGAGTGCTTCGACGACGTCCTGACCCGGGTTGAAGTGCATGTGAATGACGAGAACGCTCAAAAGTCCGGTCCTCGTAACAAGCGTTGCCAGATCGAGGTACGCCCTAGGGGCCACCAGCCTCTCTCAGTCACCAATTATGACGAATCGCTTGAGTTGGCCGTCAATGGCGCCGCAGAAAAGGCGCGGCATGCCCTTGAACATCTGAGGGGCAAACTGGAGGAGCGTGGCAATGCATCCAAAAGAGCCGAGGCGCCGGTAGACGAGGAAACTGTCCGTGAGAACCGAGACGCGCTTCTGGAAAGTGATTTCTTTGCACAGAAACAGTAACTCTGAGGCATTAGCATTTCGGCAGGGGAGCAGCCAACCTGCTCTCCGGTTTTTTCCACCCAATGACCCCACCTGCCCTACGTAGCCCCATACCATCAACTGCGGGACTTTGGGCATCTTATTATGGAGAAAGCCTCTCCACCCTTTCCCATAGCTGGGCAGTTACTTAACATCCATATACTGGCCTGTTAGATATTTTTTTAGCCATTGCCAAAACGTTCAATTGGTTGTAGAAAAATTAAATAAGGCGGCGGTCAGCGCGATGAAGACCATAGACTTTTGAGCCGCCCCTCCCTCTGATCAGTTAACGCCGCAATTACCGGTGAATAAAGCCTGTGGCTTTATTAGTCCTTGGCGCACTAAGTGCGACAACTTGGGCACATTGACTTGTTATGAGAATTGGCATTTACGAAGTACCGGTAATGGTCATTATAAAATTACACACACTATTTCCAAATTAGTATGTTGAATTAGGAGTATTTTCGGGATTTATTTCACCATAAACTTCATCTGGATCAACATCATTGATCAATAAAATCTCTCTAACTACTTCAATATGATCCAATATTTTTTGGAAGCTATCACCATACTCATATTTAGTTACTTCAATTGATTTTGGCATATAAGTAAAAGCAATTTTCAATGCGTTTAAAGTAGATTGATTCGTCTTTTCGCTCATTTCAACACTCATTGTCTAATTTTTTGCATTCAAACTGTTAATTAATAAGTCCGAAGGTATTTTAACTGAAAGGCACTGTTTCAGAGGAGATTTGACGCTGAAAGGTATAGGTTTTGACCGTATTCTCCCGTTAGTGCCGCTCCCTAGTGAAAACCTTTGGATAATTACAGCCCCTGTGTCGTAGTATCCCATGGAGTTTTTGTAAAGTATTCGCTTTTCTAACCGTTCTAAAAACGTCCAATTGGCTATGTGAAATAAAAACTAAGGCGGCGGTCTACAAGAAAATCATCTTAGACTTTTTATCCGCCCCCCCAAAGATTGCTTTCAGTGTAATTATAGATAGATCCGTTGACATGCAGGAGGGGGGAATTACCCCTTCTGATCAGTTAACACTAGTCTCGTCGGCTGCAATACCTTGTTAACCAATGCATGGCGCCACTCCATACAGTTGGCATCCTCATTATCTTCGTAATAATTAGGATAAATATACTGCTCCTCAAACCCGAGTGCTTTGTATAGATTTATTGCCTTAAAGTTAGTCGCCCGTGCCTCTAGCTTCACTTTGTACAGGTGACTAGCAGCACATTCGGCCAGCGCTTTTTTTACAAGAGTTTTAGCTACGCCCTGCCCTTGAAATACAGTATTCGTTGCTAATGAATAAATACGGGCTGATAATTTTCGCTTTAGTACTAAAATATAACCGACCAGCATCGAATTATCACCGGATTGCCTGGCGACCAATAATAGATTATTTGATTTCATGTGATAACGAAAAGCACGCCTAGTCAGCAACCCATCGGAAGAATTGAAAACCTCATTCTCCAATTTAACAAGAGCATTCAAATCTTGTAATTGAGCTATTTCAACTAAAATCTTCACGTTAGCTTGAATTAACGCTTGTAAATTACGTATTTAGGAATCATTAGACTGGGCCGATAGGACATCTTCACCTTTTTTAGGTTTTCAAATCCCATATCGTCACCAACGTTAATCCTTAAAATCTTATACCTCTCAAATAAAACTTTTGCGAATTCACGAAAAATATACTGAGCACAACCCAATATATCAAAATCGGTCTTCTCAATAATAACACTTGCCGTAGTGTCGTTAATTTTCTCACCAACAGTAAAACCTATGATCCTTTCTTTGCTTAAAATAACTAGTCCAATTAGATCCAACTCATTGTATAATTTTAGCATTCTCTTTACTGCGCTGCGCTCACTATAAATACCATCAAGAAATAATTCTGTTTGATCGGATGGTAAATACCTCATTCGATCAGAGATCCACTTATTAAGTAACGCCAATATTCCGTCAGCATGTCTTTCAACATCTAGAATCTCTAACTTATGGTCAGAGTGAATTCGTCTAAACTTATTGATTTCGTTTCGTTTAGTGCTAAAGCTATTACCTTTCAGCTCGATTAAATCCGTGCACTCATAAATATAGTCAACCAATACTCTTTCAACTACGTAATCTTCGAAAATATCAAATATATCAACATTTTCTTCTAGATCGTTTAAAAAAATCTCAACCAAAGATTCATCAACATATTCAATTTTCGTATTAGTATTAAAGTTATTATTTTTAACCATGAGATCAAAGCATTCAGGGATAGCTTTAAGAATATTTTCTCGTGCTCCTAAGGGTGGTAGCAGCATTGAGATCTCGCCATTTGTTAGTAAAAAGAAACAAAAAGTGTCCTCGATAATTGAATAAAATCCACTACCATTGCTCAGCCATAAATAATTAGCTGCAAAAGTGTAGTCACTAGTGTCAAGATCCAATAATTTTAGATATCTTTCCATTACAGGCTTAGCTTTGATATCAAAGGAAGTCAGCTCAGTTTCGTTTATTTTTAAGTTACTCATACTTAAATAAGGCTCTCAATGGTTGATATACAGTTGAAGGGTATTGGCAAGTTAACTTCCTAGGTCGAAATAAATTGATTCCCTTTCAAATTATCACTGCCTTTTCCCAAGACCTAAAGGCGCGCTGACTGAAGGATCGATAGCTCTTAACAGATACAAAATGACGACCCAAGTTGAATAGATTATATAACTTCGCATGAACTTAGAGGAAACCTTGTGCCTGACAATGGAGGACAATTCTCAGAGTAACCCGAATTTGGGTACGGCACGTAACTCATTTGTTTGGTCTCCATTAAACATTGAGATTACTAATAACGCATCTAAGTGTCCTGGTGCGGGTAACCACCTACTTCAAAACTCTTCAGCGTTGGTTCCCATGCGCCAATGGTACCCACTCTCCTTATAACAGAGCAGTTACTGGTACTGACAAGTTAACTTATTTTTCTTGGAGAAGTGGTATTTTACTGTGCTTTATACTGATAATTCGCTACAAAGGTGGTGGATAACTAATAGATTTCTGGCATTTTAGGGTTAGTTGTGTAGTCCCAGCCCAGACCTTCAAGTTAACTTGTCAGTATCTGTTAGAATGCCTGTGCCTTTTTTCTGACTCCTGAAAATCTGCAATAGTAGCTATGCCTTAGGCAAGGGCTCCATTTCTAAATAACCCAGCATTTCACTGGTTTGATCATCTGATGTTGCTCTAATGAAGCTGGGCAGCAAATTGGAACGTCTCAAGCCGCCGTCATGTCTGCAGTAATTGACGTAGAACCATCTGCAGGATACCGCCATTTACAAAATACTCGACCTCCGCAGGGGCATCTATTCTCACCATCGTATCAAATGTTGCTCGAGAACCGTCTTGCCGAACCACTGACACGCTGACTATTTTCTGCGGCTCAATACCGTCACCGATCCCACTGATGGCGAAGGTTTCGTTGCCGCTTAAGCCCAGCGACTGCGCCGACTCGCCATCCTTGAATTGCAATGGCAGGACGCCCATACAAACGAGGTTGCTGCGGTGGATACGCTCATAGCTCTGGGCAATAACTGCTTTGATACCTAATAACGCAGCGCCTTTGGCCGCCCAATCGCGCGAACTGCCTGAGCCGTACTCCTTTCCTGCGATCACTACCAGCGGTGTACTTTCTTGCAAATAACGCATCGCGGCGTCGTAGATGGTCATTCTATCGCCGCTGGGGGTGTGTATTGTCCAAGGGCCCTCAACACCGGGAACCATCGCATTACGTAAACGAATATTTCCGAATGTGCCACGCATCATCACTTCGTGGTTGCCACGCCGTGAGCCGAAGCTGTTGAACTCCTCCTCCGGTATTTTATGAGCGACGAGATACTCTCCCGCCGGTGAATCGACGGTGATCGCTCCCGCCGGCGAAATATGATCGGTAGTGATTGTGTCACCAAGCACCACCAACGCGCGCGCTCCCTGAATATCAGCCAGTGGTGCCGGAGTGTCGGGAAAATCGATAAAGAAAGGTGGTTCGCGAACGTAGGTTGAATCATCGGTCCAGTCGAACAAAGTTCCAATAGGGGCGGGCATACTCTTCCACGTGTCATCACCTTCGAAAATACGACCGTATTCCAAATCAAATTGATCGGAGCTCACCGCTGCGGCCACCAGCGTTTCGATCTCTTCGGCGGTCGGCCAGATGTCCTTCAAATAAACCGGGCTTCCCTGGTGGTCTGTCCCCAGCGGATCGACGCTCAGGTCACACAAAACCGTCCCGACCAGTGCGTAGGCGACACAAAGCGGCGGTGAAGCCAGGTAACTGGCTTTTACCTGGCTATGAATGCGGCCCTCGTAATTTCGGTTGCCCGACAACACGGCGGCTACCGCCAGTTTCTTACTGGTTACTGCCTCAGCGATCTCTTCCGGCAGGGGGCCGGAGTTGCCGATACAGGTTGTGCAACCATAACCTACCAAGTTGAAGCCCAGCTTCTCGAGATAGGGAGTGAGACCCGCTTTGTCCAAGTATTGTGTGACCACACGTGAGCCCGGGGCCAGTGAAGTCTTTACCCAAGGGCGGCATTGTAAGCCCGCTTCTACAGCCTTGCGCGCCAGCAATCCGGCAGCGATCATGACCGCCGGATTCGAGGTATTAGTGCAACTTGTGATGGCCGCAATGACAACCGACCCATCGGTTACTGATGCGGCGGCGTTGCGTTGGCCCAACTGCTCCGGCGAGGCCTTGAGACATTCACCGACCTCAGTACAGCCTTCGGTGGTAAGCCGCGCGATTTCATTCGAATTCACTTCGGCAGCCGCACCGTCGAGGACGGACTGGAATGACTGTCTAACACCCGTTAGTGCCACACGATCCTGAGGCCGTTTAGGTCCGGCGACACTGGGCTTGACCTTGCTCAAGTCGAGATCTAAGACCTCGCTGAAATTCGGTTCGGCTACATCGTCAGTCCTGAATAGGCCCTGTTCACGTGTGTAGCGTTCGACCAAATCGACGTTGTCGCCACGTCCCGTGAGGCGCAAGTATTCCAGCGTGTTCGTATCGACAGGAAAAAGCGTCGCCGTAGCGCCGAACTCTGGCGACATATTCGACAACGTGGCACGGTCCGCAATACTTAGAGCACTCAATCCCGGCCCAAAAAATTCGACAAACTTACCCACAACGCCGTGTGCCCTGAGAATTTGAGTTAGCGTCAGGACCAAGTCGGTAGCGGTCGTCCCTGGCGGTAGTGTGCCGCTCGTTCTGACGCCGAGCACCACAGGTTTCGGCAGGAACATCGGCTGCCCAAGCATAGCCGCTTCGGCCTCAATGCCACCCACCCCCCAACCCAACACGCCGAGGCCATTGATCATGGGTGTATGTGAATCGGTCCCCACCAGCGTATCAGGAAAGACCCAGCCGTCACGTTCAATAACGACGCGGCCCAGATGTTCGAGATTAACCTGATGGCAGATGCCCATTCCAGGGGGCACCACGCGGAAGTCGTCAAAGGCCTGCTGGGCCCAGTTGAGCAACGCGTAGCGTTCCCGATTGCGGCGGTATTCCCACTCCAGGTTAGCGTCGTAGGCATCGGTGCTGCCGAAGCGATCGACCTGGACTGAGTGATCAATGACGAGGTCGACCGAAACGAAGGGATTAACGCTCTGTGGATCACCGCCAGCTCGAGCGACAGCACTTCTCATGGCTGCGAGGTCGACTACAGCGGGAACGCCGGTAAAATCCTGCATCAGGACTCGGGCCGGCATAAACGCGATAGACGCATCGGCGCCATGAGGCCAATGTGCAAGCGATTCAACGTCAGCCTGCGACACATCCCTGCCATCGACCCGTCGCGCGATATTCTCGAGTAGGATTTTGATGGTGTGGGGGAGACGCGCCACATCTGCACCGGTCTTGTCGGCAAGTTTTGCCAGGCTCACATACTGTGCCGTTACCGAGACTGTGGTCAGAGTTGCGGCAATACCCAATGGATCATTGGTCATATCCTATCTCCTTTGCCGGGTATCTCCCGGGTTGGTATTGACAAGTTAACTTCCCAGGTCGAGATAAATTCGTTCCCTTTCCCTCTCAAATTGTCACAGCCTTTTCCCAAGACGCGAAGGCGCGCTGCCTGAAAGATCGATAGTTCTTGGCCGATACTGAATGACGCCCCAAGTTGAATAGATTGTATACCTCTGCATGAACTGAGAGGAAACCTTGTGCCTGCTCTACCTATTTGAACTTCCGCATGCCCCGCTCACTCGCGTTGGTTGATGGGAAAGTTCTGCACGATTATTGGCATATTGCCTAGTGTCATGGAAGGTGTCAGGAATCAACTCACGGTGCGCAACACCATAGCTGCGCAATTTGTCCGTGACGATCTTCCTAGGCTCGGCGTCATGGCGTTTAAATAGCCGTTTGGCGGCTTTTGCATCCCTTCGGGGCTGAAGAAAAACATCAACTACCTCACCGTCTTGATCCACGGCACGCCATAAGTAGTGCTGCTTTCCTTGAATCTTCACAAAAACCTCATCGATAAAGAAAGTATCACCATACTCTTGGTGATTACGCTTCAAACGGCGGGCATATTGAGCACCAAATTTGCGGCACCAGATACGAATAGCTTCGTAGCTGACGATGATGCTCCGCTCTGAAAGTAGATCTTCAATATCTCGATGGCTGAGGTTGAAACGATAGTAGAGCCAGACGGCATATTGAATAATTTCAGGCGGGAAGCGGTAACGTTTGTAGATATTTATTCCCTGATTATCCATTTTCTCGCATTAACTGAAAAGCCATTGTCGTGGTCTGTTTGAACTTCCGATGGCGGCTTGAATTAGAATTTCGCCATGGACAGGTTTATACTGAGGGTATGTAATTTAAGTTCATTGCAACGGAGCGAAACTATGCTAATCGATAATCTAAAAGCCCTGATCATTGATTTACATGACAGTTTTGGTGATGCTGAAACCAGCCCGCGACAACAACAGTTGATGCAACAACTGGAAACTTACGTACACGATATTGATACAGCTGAACCGGTTCCACCCAGCCTTATAGAATCCGTAGAAATCCTGTTAGATGAAGTGGAAGAGGGTTACCCCCAAATAGCGGCCATCATCAGACAGGACATCAAAGCACTCGGTAATATAGGCATTTAAAACCCTCGCCAGCGTGTACTTTGCTGCGGCTGCTTGGGGTCATGCCAAATTCAACCAAGTACAATCTCATCTGAGTGATGTGAGCCATACTGACCGGTTCACCTGTTTTCACGCCTTCAACATATTCGCCCCACATATTGCAAAGCGTAGCCAGACCGATGAAATCAAATCCAGTGACAACACCTGTTTTCGTCATCTCATCAACCAGCCTTCCCCACTCCTTCTTCCCCTCTGGATGTATCCAGGCTGGGCAGGATGGGAGCTTAGATTCTGGTTTGGGTTCTGGTTTGGGTTCTGCTGGATTGGTTCTGTCTTTTCTATCTGTGCCCTTCACGATCTTAAGCTGTGTAGGGAGTTTTTTTCTAGCCATCTCTAAAATACCCACCTATTAAACGTTATGGTTAATCACAGTCTTTATAGTTTGATTCAGAGCATCTAGCGGCTAGGGCCTGACCTTCTGCTATTTGTTCA
>Ga0129324_10000274_pt1 | contig 37232 bp, 42 predicted proteins | sample CPBDNA_7_FD_96879 | JGI IMG/M metagenome (GOLD analysis project Ga0129324, IMG submission 96879) | Freshwater to marine salinity gradient microbial communities from Chesapeake Bay, USA - CPBay_Spr_15_0.2_DNA | ecosystem: Environmental > Aquatic > Marine > Coastal | place: USA: Chesapeake Bay...
ATTTAGGGGGTGCAAAGGAGAAGACTTCCTTGGTTTCAGGGTCTACGACGATTGAACGATATATGGAGGCATCAGTAGTGACGTATTTGGGATTGTAGTTCAATATTTCATATCCGACATCCTTGGAATATTTCTTGTGATCAACATGCTGGGCATTGGCGTCGATAACGAATTGTAATTGCGAAGACATTTTAAATATACTATAAGTAAACGAGGTGGGTTTATATGTATTATGATATATCAATAAAACAAATCAATTTTTTTCATTTTATTATAAATTTATTTAACAAGTAAATGTATATTATATATATATGGAAGATCAAGATGTCACAAATAATAAAATCACATTAGAGTTAGGAGATATTATAGAAATCCGTGCTCCAACTAATCTTAATTTACATGAAAATAATTATTATATTGAATATATTGATGAAGAACTCATTAAATTAATAAACATTGCCACATTGGGCAAAACCAATTTAACTTTAACAAACTGGGCATTAAATGATGAATCGGTGAGTCAAATCATTTTATTAAACAGATGCGAAGATAAAGGATATATTCGTCAAAATGGCCTGGAATTACATAAGTGGGTAGAATTACATTTCGACGACGGCGAAACACCCGAGTTGGTATTCGGCGAAATCACAAATATCGAAAATGATATGATCGAGTTGACGCGTTACCCTGATTTCATGAAGTTATATATAGACTTTGAATATAAAGGCATACCCAAACATTTACCGATTGTAGATATCAAACTGCGCGAAAAACCAAGTGTTTTAACGAATGAGCCAGAAGACATTACATGCGATGTGCCTACAACCAAAAGTACTATCACATACCAAGATAATGGTGAAGCCATATATAACGAAGGCGACGAGATACCCGATGCGAATATTTTTGATACATTGGAAAATCTATACAAAGAAACGAATGAAATTATTTTTGGCGAGGATCTCGATGATGTAGTATTGAACGTGGAAATCCCCGAATATCAACGTACATATGGTATTGAAATACAGGCCAATAGTTTATTAGATGAACTTTTATCAACCATCCCGACGGAGAAACAAAATAAAGCAGTGAAACAAAAGGTCAATATCCTCATCAATAGATATAAACAATTACGCGAATTGTTTTCCAAATTCAATACATATAATGATGTTGTTGGTTACACATACAAAGGACCTAATTATAAACCTTTGGTCGAAAAAATGAAGAATTTGACTGCGTTTGTTAAGTGGATTATACCAGTTGTGAAACAACGGAAATGTATTAATGGCTCTACACCAGACGAGGAGGAAAGGGCTATATATCAAGGCGATGACGATTATGTATCCAAAGATTTAACTACGGAACTCGTTGATGAATACGCGAAAATTATTGGGGATTATAAAAGCTCGGCCACATTAACTCGATACTCCACGTTCTATAATAAAATCCATGACTTGTTCACATCATTCTATCCGCAATTATATAATCAAGAGCTATTGTTGGAAAATCATACTATGTTAGAGGATGTCGATACAATTGTCAGTAATTTCCAAGATTTTAACAGCACGAGCTTTAAAGGTGAAGCCGATCCATTACAATCTACTAAATTTGCGGTACAACGTTACAACCTGGGGGCCTACAAAAAATCGTCAACTACTTCTGCTTCGGGTAATACGGTTTTTTACAGAAACCAAATGACGCCAAATGATAATATGAGTATTCAATCATTGTTAATTTTACCAGAAGTCGCAGTAAATGCTTCCAAACCATACTTGAAAAGCACGAACATGTTATCTCGTGTCGACAATAATGCCTTTTTATCATTTTATAAGATGTTGAATGCTGACAGCGAAATAGATAGTACAATCATAGACAATCTGGACGAATCATTTGATTATGGCGAAGACGGATTTTTGTTGAATATAAAACATTTCTTATTGGATAAAACGCTTATTGAAGACGACGAAAAATTTGAGAAGATGTTATCAGTTATTATTCCGCCAACGCGTTCATTGTTTAGACGTATACGCAAGTATTTGAAATACAAATTGAATATGTACGATATTGTCAAGGAATTGGAGCCTTACCAAGTTTACAACGATGATATTTGTTATGATCAATATCAAGAAATTCGGTTTTATATCAAAGAACAAACGAAACTTTTCAAGAAGGAGTACAAAGAAAAGGAGAAAATGTTTCAGGAATTCAGGTTGAATAAACTGAATCAGGACCAGAAAATGAATAGCGTTGAGCGTATGGTTTTTCATGATAAAACATTATATGATTACATTGTGGATGGCTATAAATTGCGTGAACAGATGACCAATGGTGAACTATTGGCACATTTCATGCGAACTGATAATTTTAAGTTATTATATGACATTTTGACATTTTCCAACATGAAGACACTTATGAGTGCTCAGGATATTATGGCGAATTTCGAACCTGCACAATTAGATGATCAAGGCGCGTATGAAAAAATAAAATCTCAGGATTGTGTTCGTCGATTTTTGAGTAAGACATACGATAATTTACAGGAAATGGCGAAAGACAATGGTGAAGAGGATATTTATTTCGACGACAACTATGATGATACACCATATGACATTTTGGCATCGTATAAGAAAGAAAAGGATTCCATGGAACCAGCTTTATTTCGCGACTTTGTCAAAGAAAACTTGAAAAGTAAACATTTTTATGACAATACAAAGGTACAAGATGATTATGTTGAGGAACTATTGGATGATTTAATACAGAATAAGAAGAAAGTACGCGAAGGACATTATGCGATTTTACAATTAGTACCTAAACTTCCTCAGCATATTGATCCCAATTCTTTGACCGAGAGTGATAAAAAACAATTGGAAATCGAACGGGAAACTCGCAAAAAGATTGGTTATTATGTGCGCAAGAAGAATCAGTGGGTATACGACTCTTCTATTGATCCTGAAATGTTTTTGGATTCCAATTCACTGTTTTGTAATATTAACAAAGATTGTATGAAAAATGATACAAATGGAGTATGTGAGCCACGTAAAACTACTAAAATGCGAATAGATGAACTCAATAAATCGCGCATGGTGAAAGAATTTGCCAATCGTGTACATTTGACCATTGAACAAGTGAATGATTTCGTCAAAGAACGAACCGCATATGATTATAGACTATTACATGGTAAATTAAGATTGGAAGACCTGGCGCAAACTCGTTATAATAATTATGTGTTTGAACTTGGCAGAACAATCAAAGAATTGGATATTATACATTCGCCATATATGGATCTGCGCGATAAAATCGTGGATCAAGAGGATTTTGTCAAAAAACAAGGAGATATATTGAGGTTTATAGACTACTATTGTCGTGAACCATTACAAGATGTTGACCGCATTGAAGATCAGCATTGGTACTATTGTAAAGAGTCCAATACTAAATTATTGCCGCTAGTATGTGGTGTATTGGCAAAAGCCTTTTATGAAAACAAGTATGGGGAAAAGTTGAAGGAGTTATGCAATTATGGTAAAATGAGTGATGACGGGAACTCGATTGTTGATCCGCACAGTGGTTATGAATTGCGCAAAATCGATTTTGTCAGCGAAGATGGATACACAGATGAAGGATTCAAAATAGTAAGTCATGATATTTTACAAAAGGATTTATCTGCGCGATTGACCAATATATTCGGGGAAGTAACTGCGCCGATATTCGAAAATGAACAAACGGAAAAAATATACAATGTGACAAAGACTATATGTCAAAATATCAATGTATCTATCGATAGTGTTAGCGAATATGTTGTTGCTCAAACAATCGAGCAGATGAATTTACATGTTGAAAAACAAGAAAAATATGAGGAACTGGCCAAAAAGAAACAAAGCCGCAATCCAAAAGCCAAGCCATTACCTTATGATGTATATTCAAATAGAATGATGTTCTGGTTTATTTTATCGAATTTGATCGTGGCCATTCAAACCACAAAGAAATCTTTTATTGTGAAAAAAACATTCCCTGGTTGTGTTAAATCATTCAATGGATATCCTCTTAGTGGTATAGAAGATAATAGCACTATTATATATTTCGCATGTGTGATAAATAAACTCGGTAAGGACATTGAACCATGGAATTCCATTAAGAAAGTTAAGGTGGAGGATCATGTCAAGATGATCGGTGAAACGATGCGCAAATTCATTTTGATAAATAGTACTGTTGAAAATATGTACAAAGAAAAGCATATATATTTGGCCGAAAATCCCGATTCTAGTGTCCCAGAACAGATTAGCGATCAAAAATGGACCAATTTCTTGCCACCATTAATGCATAATAATATGCCGCCACTACGCAGTGTGTCTCGCGATTTCGAAAAGGAATTTATTACTCTGATGAAAGAAGGAAAACCGTCGCAAACTGAATTCTATAATATTGTTAAATCGAAGATTATGGCACATGGATATGGTATCCTACATATGATAGGCACAATTATCGCAGATAAAGATCCCCTTATGAAAACGGTTTCCAATATTCCATTTATCGATAACGCATGTTGTAATGAAGATCGCAATGGTCCCATGGATTATTTTATCAATGCTGAACCCAACATTCAAAGTTATCTTCAAGTAATCGATCATTTGAGTGAATTAGTCGATGAAGTCAATAGTCGTAACAAACCGAGCATAATTTTCGACAATCGGGATACTAAAACGCATTATCCCGAAGTGGAAGGATTGACCGAACAAGTGATATATGAAACCTTTATTTATTATTGTAATTTGACAAATGAATTGCCAGTTCCCGAAGAATTTTCTTACATTTTCAGTGACAAACCGCTCGACTTTCCACAAACAACTATTCATGAACAAATCGAATATTTGAAAAAGAACGGAAAGAAATTCAGTAAAGTGGATTTTCATGTGTTAATGCGAAAAATCGCCAATAAATCGCATATTTCTTTGTATGAATCTTCTTATAATGATAGAGAAATCGTGTTTGATATACTGAAGGATTTGGATACACGTGATTCGAAAGTGGTTGATATGAAATTCCGAGAATATCTGAACAAATTATACGAGAGATATGATCCATCTATTATGGTTGTGGAAGAACGCGAAGAGTTGAAACAATTGAAAAATTATCTGTATTTGGTGAATAAAAGGATGTATGACGAAATAGTTGATTTCATGGATAAATACGGTAATTTTAACGATGTTCAATTTGAAAACTTCCAAGATTATTTATTACAAATCAGCGAAATTAAGGACATGAACAAAGAATCATTATATAATATGATTAATTTTGTGAAAAATTCGTGTTATTATCTCTCAAAAATGTATCCATCTATTGTGCGAAACAATGATGTATTTAACGTTATCCACAAACATTGGGAATTTTCGGATTATCACAATATGGATTTACAAAATATAATTAACAAAGATTACGATATATTGCGCGGGTTTCAAGGTGATTCTATATTGAATAATGTTCTCGATGAAGTCGAAATGAATATGAAAGATTTGACATTGCTAATGAGTTTCTTACCTATTCATTATAACATTGAAAAGGACGGGAATACCTATATAAGCTTATTTGACAATGATTGTATTCAGTTATTATACGCATATTATTGGTATTCGTGCTTTTATGAGTATATAAGTTGCGCAAATAACAAAGATCATCTTTTATTGGATGTTGAAACACAAAAGCAACAAAGACGTAAAAGAAAGCAGGAGTTTTACGATGAAAGTCTTCAACTAGAAGGCAAAGGCGATGAAGATGAAATCGAAGAAATCGATATTGAAATGGGTAATGAAGAATCTTTGAAAAAACGCACGGGTTTGTTATTGGCGTCATTATATAAATTAGATGATCAGAATCAGTTTTTGTTGAACTCATATAAAACAATTAGTACAAATGTAGCAAAACTTCGATATGACGAGAAACAGCAAATCGTAAAAGCTTTAGGTGATATTAGCGATCAGTTTGAATTAGACATAGAAGATCAGTTTAAGAAATATAAAATGGGGAAATGGAATTTGGGTCTTACCAAAGCGCTGGTTTCATACGATCGCGATTTATATGACGCGGAACGTTATCAATTGGATGTAAATGAATTGCCAATAGGAGACGACCAAGGCGAAAAGGAAGTTTATGATGAAGGTCGCGATATCTCACATTTAGGTGAAAATTATCAAGATGGTGATTATTACGGCGATTATGTTGACGAAGATTCGTAAACGGATAAAATATATTATAATTCTACTATATAATATATTCCATGTTGAGCAAAAAATTTATTCGGTTGAATATTATTAACATATCAATAATCGTATTTGTCATGTTATTTTCCGCGGTTCATACATTGAAACCTGCGGTTATTTATGATATGGATGGCACCTTTCGCCCATTCGGTGTTGGTTATAGACATAAAACGGTTGTACCTGCTTGGCTGATCGCAATATTTTTGGCTATATTTAGTTATTTATTTGTTTTGTATATTTACATTAATATGCGTTAATCAATCGAAACTCAATTGATTTATGCTTGCTATAGTAGCAACTATTGAAGCAATATATAACCATACATATTCACCAATTTGATGTTTAACTATCGCCGCTTCGCGTATTTCTGTTTTTACTTTCTGGATTGCTTGAAATTCGGCATTAGTCACATTATTTATAATTTTGTCATATTCTTCATCATATCCTCTTTTGAATACAAAATCGCAATTCCATGTGTTCTGATCCAAAGATACATTTTTTCTGATTATTGCTTTTTCCATAAACTTATTAAATATGTTATCGAATTTTTTATCATCATTGTCGATATTGGTTTCAGATACAGAGAAAATATTAATCAATGGTGTCAAATCGATTTCTGCCTCTGGGAACGCACGTGATGTAAAATTATCTCGACTGAAACAACCCAAATCTGTAGGATTGAATGCTGCTAAATATTTGAAAATGATCAAGGGGTTAAATGGGTTATTCGTCCTTAATGAACTATACCCGATTGTGTTTCCAAATATTTCGACAAAATGACATGGGGGAAGAAGTAATATAACAACAGGTGCAACAATATATAAGAACATTATAGTGACAATTTTGAATACTTTTTTAGCTAGCGGATAATCGTTGTAAATAGCTTTATAATATAATGGTGTCATACATAAAAGTAAGCCATAAATCAACCCACTGTAAGCAAGTAATTTCATGATAGTATTTGGGATGTTGAATGTAGCTATTAATAACATGACACAGGCAGTCAAAAATAGCCACGCAACACACATAGAAAAAATCACCCACGAAATATTGTCATCTGCCTTTTTCGTAGAAGCGGTTGTTAAAATGTTACCACTTATTTCAACCGTTGTTTCATCGACTCCATCCGTTGTTCCTTCGGCTCCCTCTTTGAATCCTTCTTTTGTTTTATTAAATGCTTCAAATGGATTAGGAAATTTCATATATAATAAAAATATATTCTTATTTGGTTCACCTTACTAAATTAAAAAGAACAGATTTATATATATGAATCCATATCTAATAGAAGATAACGTAAAAAATTATCTTTACTGTTCTTTGAATCAATGTCACGATAAAAAAATAACAGTTTACAGTACAGTAGTAAATATAACTATTTTTGTATTATTCTTTGTGCTAATGGCAGTGATTCTGTTTTTATTTAAAAAAAAGGCTTTGACACCGTATGAAATCCAGGAAAAAATGAAGAAAGAACAAATGTATGTTGTATCTAAAATAAGGGACTACAAAGAAATACATAAATCATCATCTATGATTACGGATTTACCATCGGCTTCGTGAATTCGTATATAAAATTTAATATTAATATACTCTATATTATTCAATGAGTATATTAATCCAAGAAAGAGAAGACATATTATTAAATAATAATACCGCGCAACAAAGATTCGAAGAAATACTAGATGATACAGATAAATCCAACAAAGTATTATTTATTAGTAAAGAATTACATGGTGATTTAGATCTGTCTTTGATGAAATCCGATAAATATAAAAATATCGAAGAAGTAGTATTTAGTCAAGGCAAAATTACGTCGATTGTACATGTACCAAATACCATAAAAAAACTCATTTTGACAAACAATATATTATTGACAGTCGATGATCTGCCGATTAGTCTGAAACATCTTGATCTTTGTGAAAATCACATTAAAATCCTTGATTTGTCATATTTGAAGAATTTAGAAGTATTGAAATGTTCGGATAATCACATGGAGGAACTAGTACTACCAAAGGAAATAAGGGAATTATTCATTCAAAACAATGATATCAAATATTTAAATGCACGTGATTTTCCACATGTGAAAGTACTAAATATTGAGAACAATTCTTTGTTAATCATCGATAATTTCGAGATTTTGATGTTAGATACATTCGAATCGAAGAACAATCCCCTTTTAACCAGTGGTCGAAATACAGGCGAAGCGGAAGAAAAAGACGCCGAAAAAAAGATAGACTACATTGAATGTCTAAATAAATACTTTCAACTCAAGGCATTATATGAGAATGATGATAAAAAACGATGTGTTAAATGTAAGCGCAAATGCGGTACTCATTTCTCAAATAAGGACGAACATTATACTGCGATATGTGGTAGTTCGAGTGATCCATGTAAACTAAACATAAAAATGTATCGTGGACAATATCAAGATAATGCTATGTTATTGAATTCAATGAAGGAAGATGTAGAAAAAGACAAAGAATCGATTATACGACAGAAAATGGATACTATATTCTCTTACATAAGTGAAGCAGAATCCGCTAAAAATTTTCAAGCTAATATCGAATCGTACAAAGACAATAGTGAATTATACTCGCTCGCATTACAAGAATATAATAAGATTTCTAACAATTTCGAGAAGAAGAAGAAGATCAGCGATAAAATCAAGTTGTATTATGAACAGAAGCGATCAATGAAATCAATGTTGAGCGAATATGTAGAGACGAATAATAAACGATTACTAAAAGATGCTATGGAATTATATGTAAATGGTTTACAACCGTGTGCCGAAATGTTACAGGCATTAAAGTATCCTATAATGGAAGTTAACACCATAGATGGAAATTATGAATTACTACAATATGAATTACTAAATTCAGATCGAGAAATTTCTTTGGATGAACCACCGAAAGTTGAGAAATTTATCATTTAACAAGAGTTATAATTTGAGATTCCATCCCATAATATCTTATTTCTATTAGCCCATTTTCTTTTAGCACAAGTATCGCTTAATCCTGAATATTCACCCACTGTTTTCCATGAATTATTGTCAAAGTCAATGGTTGTTGGATTTGCGAGTGTTCCTAAATTCACACTGTTTGGCGAACATCCAAATGAACTATCTATCCAATAATCTGGGCATTTTAAAGCGCTTGGTGGGAATGCGACTTCCTTGTTTGCGTTTTGCATCATTATTGTTATTGCGATTAACATGAGAATTAATACAATAATCGCAACGCTTAATACAATTTTGTAAAATAAATCCATATATAAAATAAACAGAAATTTATTTTATTCCATATTTATATATGAGTAATTTTAAATCAGTACATGAAAATAATAGCATTTTATCAGATTATAATGGTCGAGTAAATATTGTTCAACCTCCTTCTATGGAGGATCAATTTAAGATGATGGAGAAGATCCAACTAGACAATAAGTGTGTATCTTATCGTGGCGCACTAGATGGTATTCAGGAAAATAACTTATTGAGTAAACTCTTTTTCAGTGCTGAAAATATGCAGATTGTTCAAAATGGGATAAAGGCAGGGGTTTATAAAAAATCGAACGGTAAATATATATTACCAAACCAGAATGTAGATAGTTTAAAGATTATTATGCGCAGTCGTTATTTGGAATATGCCAGTTATGATCCGCAAAAAATAACCGAGGAAATCGAACGACTAAATAAACTTATTGTTGATTATTGTGTACCTTTATTATACAGTGAATCCGTATCGTATGAAAAATATTGTGAGGATCAAAGTACATTGGTAGTACCATTGGCACTACCTAAACAAAATGACCGTGATTATAAACATTTGGAGTTGAGTCGATTTACATAAATCAATAGTTATAACCGCAATTATATAATAAATTATTAACATTTATCATATAATATTTTTACTTTCAACTTCAACTTCTGCTACTGCTGCTGCTTCGACTGCTGCTGCTTCGACTTCTGCTGCTTCGACTTCTGCTGCTTCGACTTCTGCTGCTTCGACTTCTGCTGCTTCTAGAATTTGTTTTAGATACACTCCTTTTACGAGTTGACCGATTTATTTCAGGTGAGTTTTCATCCAATTTTTCATTTGTTATTATTTCATTTTCCATTTTTCGAATCGATTCGCTACCTACATTATAATTTTCAATCATTGAAGCACCAATGGATGCCGTTGTCGCACTATTAAAGGCAAATATTTTCTTCACAAGATCTTCATTCATATTTGTTTTTTTGCTTTTCGACGATTTATGTGGTGATTGAATTCCAGACTGAATACTTTCAATTTTTCTTGTAATAATATCTACTCCTCTTCCACCTCGCACATCACCAAAATTATTGTTCGCATTCATGGCCCGTATCTTTTGTATCGTGCTTTGGAAATCGGGGTCTGATGAACTCATAGTATCGAGGGTCATTTTTTGATAATCAGACCTTGCTTTTCTAAAATCGGATATTAAACTGGACATTTTTCTTAGATTCTCATCGATAAATTCATTCACTATAGTACCTCTATCCGTTGTGGTAATTTTATATCTTAAATTTTGGTCACGTTTAACAAATATAGCAACCAACCAATCGTAACTCACCCACTCTAAAGGCGAAAAACCAATGGCACCCTTTGTTTCTAATATTATTCTTATTTGTTCTTTAAATTTCTGAAACTCGTCCATGCCTACATATGATGGTATCGGACTTACTCGAGCTGCTCCGCCATAATCTATTAAAAAGACCTTTCCTATAAATGGTGAATTATTATCCATGCGCTTTTGATCATTAGAATCAGTAGTAAAACATTGTGTTGATGTAATCTGTTTTGGATTGACTAATATATTATTTAAATGTAAATCGCCATGTACCCATCCTAAGTCGAGAAAATCCAGCATATTAGTTATTATTTGAACTATATAAAACAAACAACGTTTATGTTTAAAATTTTGTTCGGTGTAGTCTTTAATTCGGTAATTAAACTGATTATAATCGGAAATTTCAGAAATTAAGAAATATTCTCCTAACCTGTGTATATGGCCCAATAAATCAGCATTGTCAAAAATAGTTACTCCCGTTTGTATGGGTGGTATTGGCATAAATGGCATAACTATTAACCCGATATTTTGACTCTTTTTCGTTATATCTCTTGTATGTTTAATTTCTCTAGATAATGTTGTAAAAAGCATTGTACCGAAATCATCATCTTTAAATTTACGTTTCATTAATTCAATAATATGTACGTTACGTTTACTAACAATACTCGTAGTATATACACTAGGAACACAGGAATCTATATTATCATTTGTTTTCTTATATAATTCGACTTGGGTTTTACATTCCAATAAAAACTCTTTTGTATAAGTTGATTTAATTGTTTTATTAAAATTACCTTCAATCGACCACCCACAGCCTAATATATCTTTATAAGGAATATATATTTCAGTATCCCTAACCCCAACTCCAACATATGATGTCCGCCCTCTTTTCAGAAAGTTGCCATTTAATATACCAGATCGTCTTTTCGATTGATATATGTAGACAATGGGTCTGTGTGTTAGTACCATTTGTTGCAGAGTTTTAAGACTAGGTCTCGAGGATATTGGTACGATTTTTACAAAAAATGTTCGTATTTGCCCATCCCTTTCACAGCCCGTTTCTGGTCGATTATCTAATGTAAATGATTTAATAGGACTAACTTCTTCTGATCGCGATAAAGAAAATTTTAGTCCCATACCAAAGTTACCTTGGTTTACAAACTCACCAGCTCCATCTTCGCATTTATTAAGTATTGTTTCTAATAAATTTGAAGAAAGATTTCCGTCAATAATGGACATGTATATAATATATATATAAATTATCAATTCATTATTGGAAAAGAATTTAAATATATATGTGTTAATTACTAAATAGTGTGAGTATGTCATTCGCAGAACTATTGGAAAATAATGACTTTGAAACACTAAAGACTTTGATAGAGAATTCCTCATTGGTTGATGAACCCGTGCTTCTTGAATTGCTTCCGCAGATATTAGAAAAAATTGGGGATCATAAAAATAGTGAATCCGCGAAAGAGATCGGCGAATTGATTATTAGTAAAATGAATCCACATGCTATGAAAATGTATATGGATATTATCTATGAAAGTTTTAGTTCTATGAAATGGGTCATTAAAAAGGCAGCATTGATTCTACTTGGCTCTTTTGCGAAACATCAAAAGACGGTTGTTCAATACAATTTGCCAAATATGATTTTGAGACTCATCGATATGACAAGTGATGTTAGAAAGGATGTTACTGCCCAAACACGGGTTTGTTTCGAAGAACTTTGTACAGTTATTGATAATGTAGATATTATAAAAATTATACCTGCTATTATAAACGCATATATGGAACCAGTAAAATACACTGAAGATGCCTTAGATACATTGGTCGCCACTAGTTTCATTAATGAAGTCGATATGCAAACTCTCGGTCTATTGATTCCCATTTTGACAAAGGGTATGCGTGAGAAAAAGGTGGCATCCAAACGTCGCGCTGCGTTAGTAATCGGTAATATGTGTAAATTGGTAAATGATCCTCGTACTGCGTCGTATTTTTATCCGATTTTGAAACCCATATTAGAGCGCGGTATCGATGAGATTTCTATCGAGGAAGTGCGAAAAGTATGCCAACATTCATTGGATACATTGTTGCGCGTTAGTAGCGAAGCGGCCGAAATATCAGAAAGTGTTATGAAACGTGATGAACTAGACGCAACTGTTCGTAAATATTGCGCTGAAGTCGACATTGTTTGTCAAGATCTTACGTTTCAACATATTGGCAAATGTTGCGAGGGACTCACGTTGGCGAATAATCGAAAATATGCAGATTGGGAAGCATGTATTAAACCATATTTGTCAGGTGATTGTGATGAAAAAGTTAAAACAGTGGTTGATAAAGTACATGTTGACGGAATTGCCAATTTGACACCCGATAAAGTAGATCCTGAAGATGAAGAGGAAGATTTATGTAATGCTCAGTTTTCCTTGGCATACGGTACACGAGTATTGCTTCATCAAACGCCCTTTAGAGTGAAGATTGGTCGTAAATATGGTCTGGTTGGTCCCAATGGTGCTGGTAAATCCACATTAATGAAATCGATTGCTGGGGGAAATTTACAAGGATTTCCCACTGAACTTATTACTGTGTACGTAGAATGCGAAATCATCGGCGAGAAAGCAGACATGTCCGTGTTAGAATACATCATGACAGATGAAAAGGTCAAACAAAATGGATGTGCCGAGGATGCTGTTAAAGAAATGTTGACATCCATGGGTTTCGGTGTTTCTCGAACTGCCGCGGCGATTGATGCGGGTGTAAGTACATTGTCAGGTGGTTGGCGCATGAAATTGGCGTTGTCTAGAGCAATGTTGTTGAATCCAGATATGTTGCTACTGGACGAACCAACTAATCATTTGGACCAGTTTGCGATTAAATGGCTGACTGAGTATATTGAGAATTTGACAACATGTACATGCTTGATCGTTTCTCACGACACCAAGTTTTTAGATGCGGTATGTACGAACATTATTCATTATGAAAATTTGAAGTTGAAATCTTATCGCGGAAATTTATCGGATTTCGTCAAACAAAAACCTGAAGCCAAGGCATATTATGAACTTTCAAGTGATATTGTGGCTTTTAACTTTCCTGAACCTGGACCATTGGAAGGCGTTAAATCACTCACTAAAGCGGTGCTAAAAACGAAAAACATTTATTTCCAATATCCGACTGCGCCTCATCCACAGCTCATTGATGTGTCGATCCAATGTTCTTTGGCTTCGCGAGTGGCAGTAGTAGGGGTCAATGGTGCAGGTAAATCAACCTTGGTGAAATTGATGGTCGGTGAATTGGAAACAGATCAAGGATTAGTTGAACGCCATCCAAATCTACGTGTGGCATATGTTGCGCAACATGCTTTTGCTCATATTGAAGATCATTTGGATAAAACGCCGATTGAATATATTATGTGGCGTTATCGTGGTGGAATCGATAAAGAATCGATTCAGAAGGATTCAGTTACTATGACAAAAGAGGAAATGGACGCAATTCGTGCCAAGGCCAAGGCAGAAAAAACTGGGATTGTTGAAGAGATCAAGACACGTCGTACTGGAAAACGCGAACATGAATATGAAGTTATTTGGGAAGGAGATGGACGCGAGGATAGCTGGCATACTCGAACTGAGCTTCTACAAATGGGGTATAAAAAACTTATCGATGAAAAGGATCAACAAATTGCGGCTGAGTCATTACTTGGTCAACGTAAACTAACGACTGGTGAGATTCAGAAACATTTGGATTGTTTTGGATTGGAACCAGCGTTTGCGGAACACACGCGTATGGGTGCTTTGTCTGGTGGTCAAAAGGTCAAGGTCGTCTTGGGTGCTGGGTTGTGGAATCTGCCGCACATTGTGATTTTGGACGAGCCTACTAACTTTTTGGACCGCGATTCCTTGGGAGCTCTGGCACTCGCTATTAAGGAATTCAAGGGTGGGCTTTTCATGATCAGTCATAATGCCGAGTTTTATGAGGCACTCTGTCCTGAAAAATGGATATTGGAATCTGGACGTTTGACCGTTATGGGAGCAGAATGGATGGAAGAAGTGGAAAAGGCGCGCAAAAAGGCAGAGAAGCTGGCGGCCAGGCAGTTGAATCTCAATCAAGAAGAAGAGAAGAAAGATGCGCTTGGAAATACTATTGAAAAAGCACCAGATGAAGTCAAAGAACTTTCTCGTGCCGATAAAAAACGTCTTCAAAAACAACGTAAGGAAATGATTAAACGCGGGGAAGATACTTATGAAATCGATTTACAATTGGGTATGGAAGATGAATAAATAAATAATATAAAAAAATCCCTATTATTTCTATATGATTAATAAAGGATTACTTTATAACAAAGGTCTTGTGAAATCGAAAGAAGCTAAAGATTTATGTAAAGAATTGGAAACCATTTATAAAGAATGTACTGAACAACAACATTCGTGTAAAGGTCTTGAATCAACTATGAAGCACTGGAAATGTAATTTTGTGAATAAAGTAGCATTAAATGCGAGAAAAATATAATATAAGTTTTTAAAACATCACTGAAGGAAATGATAAAAATACAAAATAATATAATCACAACCTATATTATTTTGTCTATAGCTCATATAATACATGGATACATATACATGTTGTGTGAAACTCAATATCACAAATGGATTCGGAGATCGTGTTTTAAACGCAATAAACGATGCGAATGTTCCATTAATGATTTCAAAAGAATTGGGTAAGGATGGTAGAGTTGAAAGTTCTACACATGAATGGGATTCGGGTGTTTTTTCTCATGATCTATACTTGAGATATAAAATCAATATAAATTCATATAGATTAGTAAAATCAAAAGGTGGTAAATGCGGAGCAAAGACATTAAAATATTCGGGATTTTTGAGGAGTACAATACGTAGTAATTTACAATCAAGTATAACTGATGGATTTAACAATGAATTAAGTGGACCATTTAAGGGTTTAGCAGTAGTTATATCTTCATGTAGTGTCGTATAATTTTTTTTCCAAAGCTATATTATAATGAGCAATCAACTGAAAGAAAAATTAGATACTGACCTGGGTTTTTATTATTGGAAATATTACATTGCTGGTGCGTTTTGGAGCAATATCGCCACACCTATAAACTTGTGTATTACTATTTTATCTGCTCTCGTCTCGGCACAAGCAAATACAGATAGTGTATTATCGACTATTGTGTTCAAAGATTTAAGCATTGCGCTATTGCTTCTATCAACATTGAATACCTTTTTGCGCCCGCATATTCAAATGAACGAGAATGTTCAATTGAAACAAAAATATGACGCATTGGGTGCCGAGTTTGAACAAATCCATTTTTCAAATGAATCTAATGCAGATAAGATTTCAAAATACGAGGAAATCGCCAAACAAATGAACGAACTCCGAAAATCTGACTCAGTTAGTTCACAAAACTACTTGACAGATTTGATACACATTATATGTCGCCAAACATGCTTAAAAGATAAGATTTTGTGGCTAGACCTTCTTTATAACAAAGACGAGGATAAAGAGACACAAACTGAAATGGTAAATGAATCCGTATAATAACTTTCTTTCAATATTTTTCATCTTCATAAAATTATGAATATGAAAACAGAATGTATCAAGCAATGACCATATATTTATTTTCCGCGAGGTTTATTGTAATATCCCTTTGTAATAATTGTTTCCGCTGCGTCTTTATTATCAATATAGTCATATCGCATTTTATCACAGGTACCACAATGATCTTCGTTCGTCATATCCGCTTTTCTCATGGCGACCGCATCATCATAATGTAAACTCCATCGACCCAGTATTGGTAGACGGTTCTTTGAAATGTCCATTTTTATAGGAATATTTCTTAATATTTTTTTCACAATATCACGCATTGTAGTATCATATGAATATATTTTTATATCCATTTTTTTCACTATCTGTATAAGTAGAACCCATCTTAATGTCAATTGTGCTTTGTAATTTACCAAAAAAACATATAGTTGTGGCGTAAATTGTAATAACTGCAAAACTGACTTCAATTATCATTATATATATATATTATTAATCATAATTTATATTAGATTTGTATAAAAATATAAATACATGTTATAAATACATATAACATCCAATGGCCTTTTATCGACCATTGCCGCCTTATGTTACTATTAAAGAATCGTCAATTGAAGGTTTGGGGTTATATGCCAAAGAAATTATCGAAAAAGACATGATAATTGGTGTCACACATGTTAAAAATGAATTGTTCGAAAATGGATATATGCGTACACCGCTAGGTGGATTTTATAATCACAGTGAAATGCCTAATGCTATATCGTTTTTTTGCGATGAATTGAATGATATAATACCAGGAAAAATAGTAAATATGGATAATAACAATGTTATTGATTCACCTAAATATAGATATATGGTTTCATTGCGTGCGATCGATGCTGGAGAAGAAATCACGCTGAGATATAACCTATATGACCCAAGTGTTTAATTTATATGACATAATAATATAATCAACAAAATAACAATTTAAAGAAATTTATATAATGAATATTGTCAGTCCGGTTTTAGCTCAGTTGGTAGAGCATTCGACTGTAGCGGTTAAACACAAATATCGAATTGTCGCTGGTTCGATTCCGGCAAACCGGATCCTTTATCAAGTATTTGATGAATAGTTGATAAACATTGATATTATTTTGATTATTGCTGGTAAACTTCGTTTTACTAATTTTAATGTATATGCTCATTCAACATCCTACAAAAACCAATATCAAAACGGGATGTAAAAATAGATGATGATCGTTCTTGTCGCATACCCTTTGGAAGTAGTCCAAATGTGAGTCCAGATAGCCCTATTACTGCCGCTGCTGGCCCATGGCACGCCGAAGTCAGATAATTCCTAGTTCATTAAAGCAAAATACCGTACTATAGCATATATAGTAATCATGCCACTTACGAAGAAACACCACATCGATTTCCAATGTTTGGGATATAATATGTAATGTAATAACCATGATCCCCACCAAATAGCTAAAACCAAATATTTGATATAATCATTTTTTAAGTATAGCCATGGTAATGAAGTCAATACTAAATAAAGTATTATATTTATATATTCTTGTATTTTGTTTGTTGATTCAAATCCCCATACCAAATGTCCTTTTGTCATTGTACTACATATTTGTTTGGTAGTTAATATGTAAAAAATCCCTAATATAATAGCATATAATGCGTAACAAATGTAGACATAATTAAAGTAATCAGGCGTGTCAATTGTTTTCAATGTGGTCCCGATATAATACGCACTTATAGGTTGAGCATATAGTATGAGAAATGCGCCTAATGTAGCGAGTTTATTTACCCATCCACAGTTCGGATCAATGTGCATGAAAAATTCGGCCATTTGCATTTGAATAACTACAAAAAAAAACAATGCTACATGTTTATCATAATTATCACCATAAAGATAAACAATTATTGCTAGCAATGTCACATATGTGTAACTGGTTATTGATGAACTCGCATTATAACACATTTTTATTATATAATCGTTAGATATAATAAAAAATTGATTGATTCTTTGTACTTATAATAGTTTTCATAAAACGTCACAATTAATTATTTATTATGGATTTCATTGGAATTTGTCAGCTTAGTAATATTCTTGTATATAAAGCTAGAAATGATGAGTCAAGTAATACATCAACAAACCTACAAACGTCATTGGAATTATGCGAAAACGCCGAAGCATATGAAATATTGGCGATGAACTATGAAGACTTAATATCAAGTGAGTTCATATGCCCCGATATATACAACAATATAGTATATTATTATGAGAAAGCGTTGGAACTCGAACCATCGAATTGTAGAATATTATACAACTATGCGCATTTTTGGAGAAGTATCGGAAATATTGATAATAAATTAAAATATTGGAGGCTGGCAGCTAAAGAAAATGATATACCTAGTATTTTGCGTTTGGCAGCGTATCATTATGACAAAGGAGAAAAAATAGTGTGGTTGAAATATTGTTTAATGGGTGAGCTTTACAATTGTGATGATGAAGAATATGCAGGTGTACATATGTACGACATCTTAGACAAATATGTGGTGAAAAACATATTTGAGATTCATATGTATCTACATTCACATCTAGCCCAGCTGCTACTTAAACCATTAATGGAAGATTCCAAGAAATATGCGGAGTATCACATTTCGAAATTGCGAAATAATCATGTTCTATGTAGTCTCAATAATAAAATCACATTATTCACTCGGCTTAATAATGTACATGACTGTGCGATTTGTTATGAAGAAAAGTTGAACATTTCGCTGAATTGTGGTCATGAACTCTGCGTGGATTGCTTTAAGAGTATATATAAACATAATAGTACATGTCATATTTGTCGTTGTGTGATTTAAAAAAATGAATATTATTGATGTATATATATAATGGTCTGGAGGGCTCATATTTTCGATAATATATAATACTGTTTTATTAGGGAATATAAAAAAAATTGATTTCTTTTTTGTAGTATTGCGAATATGTATAAAATCTCTTCAGAAACTGATAATATAATTATGACTACCGAAACTATTAAGACCGCTCAATACAAAATGAACTGCTTTTGTTGTAACTGCGATATTAAGAAAGGCACATCAATCACCCGAGTGATTGAGAATACGGGGATGGAATTACGTCGTAGTCGAGACAATGTGCGTCCAACATATACCAATGCTCGTTGGGTACATGCTTGGTGCTTGCCGCGATGTAATTACACCGAGCATTTTTATGACACGATTTGCTCGGTGATAACAGAATGTGAGGACGAAGAAGATGCCATAGAATTGATTGAAATGATTCGCAATCATAAATATTGGAAGGATGAAATCTAAAAAAAATCTATAAAATTAAAAAATCAAAAATCAAAAAATCTAAAAAAATGTATTCATTATTAAGTCTGGTCTTAATAATGATTTTTTTTCATTAAAAAATGAGAAATAGATAAAATGAAAAAATTGATTTAAATTTAACACACAACTCGATCGTATAAAACCATGGCATTATCATTATATAAAATTTCGCAAACCAGCTATTCAGACGAGAAAAAGGTTGAATTTGCGCAGCATTTACGGCAACTATTCGCCGAAACCGATGATGATTATAAAATATTAGGAAAATATGAAATAAAAAAAAATGCGAACCTCAATATATCATTGATGAACGATATTGACGAGCGATACATTAATGAGTGTACACTCTGTTGCGATGAACAAAATAAAAACGATAATACGGAGAAACAATTTGAAACATTATTTGTAATTGTTAGAGATCATGAATGTATTCCAAAAGGTCTGGTTGAACAAATGGACAACAATAATAAAGAAGCGGCACAAGTATGGAGCCAAAATGGAGTTGAAGCTGCTGTGGAACATATGACTCGTGGTATGCGCGAGGGTAAAATGTCCTATGCGCAAATGCGAGAAATGTATGGGTAAATTAACGACGCTTACGAGTGTCTACTTTGATAGCACCGAATTGTCCCTTCTTAGTTCTGTAACCAGCTCTACGTAAGAATTTTATAGACTTTTTTCCTTGAGCGTGCTTCTTCTTGGAGACGATTCTTCCGTGCTTGTTTCTCATAAGAGCATTTTTTGTCAATCTGCCAGTGGTCATTTCGGCAGTTCCGTTGAATACTTTGGCAGGGGAACCATACTTTTCCTTGAATTCAGGCATTATATATTAACAGTAGAAAAAAATCGGCTAAATGTATTTATTTTTCCATGTTTTTGCGTGTTCTCGATTTACGACCCTTTTTCGCCTTCTTTGTTTTTATATATCCAAATTTACCTTTTTTCGCTCCATATCCATGTTTTTCTAAACGCATTTCATTTGACGCAGAGTCAAATTTATCTTTTGATACAATGCGTCCCCATTTATTCATTACTAAACCACTTTTGGTTAATCCATACTTTGTTTTATATGCGGTACCATTCCACACTTGTTCCCTTGAACCGAACAATTCCTTAAATATTCCGCCACCTTTTATGCTATATGTACCTGTTTCTGCGTCTCTTACTGGTCTTTTCATATAGTATATCATAATATTTTATTCAATAGGAAAAATATACCACAATTATATATATGTACAATATTGATAATGATACTATGGTGAAAAATTCATTTTACATAACTTATGCGTTCCTTATGACAACTGCAACGATTACATTTATAGAAGCTATTCGTACGAAGGACCTAAAAATACGAAATATATTGAATTTAGAGACATGTATTTCTGTTGTGGCTGCGTTTTTTTATGGCAAGTTCGTCAATGATTTAGATAAAAATATGGATTATACTCAAATAAATAATATGAGATATGTTGACTGGGCGATCACCACCCCAATTATGCTTTTAGTATTAGTATTGGCATTTTTGTATAACAATAAAGAGGGTTCTTTGAGCTTTGCCAAATATATTATAATACTTGTATTGAATTATGCGATGCTGGGTTTCGGTTATAGTGGTGAAATCGGTATGTTAAGTAAGCCATTTGCGAATGGACTCGGCTTTGTATCATTTAGTACAATGTATTATTATATTTATCGTCATTTCATAAGAGGACGCAATAATTTCGACAATAAATTGTTATTTAGTATCTTTGTCGTACTATGGGCATTATATGGAGTATTCTATTTCATGGAGACAACTACTCGTAATGTCGGATATAATATATTGGATTTATTTTCTAAATGTTTCGTGGGCATATTCTTTTGGGCATACTTTACTAAGGTATTCAAATTACCTTGATCTGTTTATTTATATGGTAATATATAAATGAACGAACTATATATACCTGATATACCTTCTAATTCTCGTTATTTTTCAGTAATATCATTTTATTTTTCATTTTTAATTCCGTTTATAGAAGGTTTCTTCAAAAAAATAATATCAACCTATGTTTTAGCTATAAGCTTATGTGGATTATTACGCGAAGTATATTTTTCTAAATATGATTTTGAAAAAATGTTGGTTTATTATGCTATACCTTTAGTTATTGTTTTATGTTTTTATGAAAAAAGTAAATTTGAATTTAGTGTATTATTGTATATCCCGATCTTAGTATATTTACTTATAATAAAATTAATGAATATTAATTTATTAAATATTTATAGCGACCTCTATATCATATCGCCTATATTTTTATTGACTTTAACATTGGTTTATATTTTTATCTAAGTGTACTATATAATGGTGAAATCATATGTCGAATGTAAAACTGTCATTCAAAACCACAAACGTCGTTTGGTTTACCACAACAAACGCACAAATAAGTCGCTACCCATTGTTGTCGGTAAACGTGGCGGAGTAAGTGTCAAATCCCCAAAATCTAAAACACGTAGATACGTTTCAAAACAATGTAAAAACTCGGGAAAGGCATTTAATGATACACTTAGAAGCATTATTAATAAAAAATAAATAATTTACAATATTATTATTTATTTTTTATTTTTTTTATCAGTATACTTTTCAATCTGAACATTCGGCATTTTTTTCTGATCCTTGAATACAATCATATATTGTTTGTAAATATCGTAGTTTTGCGTGAATAGTTTATTGAATATTATGAAAAAGAATGCGAATGCGTATGATTCACTGGCAAATGTACCTATGTCATGGATAAGTTTTTTGTTTATATTTGACACAGTAAATGTTAATGAACCAATAAGTAATGGTATCAATAAGCCAAAAACAATAAGTAAATAAAAGTCACGCATTACAGTGTTTAAATTGGTAATGTAATTTGTTAGAAGGATACCAGTACCGAATATAGTAATGGGTAGAATTTCTACGAATGATTCTTCTGCATGTATTTCCTTTTCTACATATGACAAAAACTCCGCATCGGTTTCGCTATTTTCTATTTTCTCTAATATATAATAATGATGAGTCCATATACTTAGAATCGGCAATACTACAATGAAAACATCGAAATATGGATGATGGGTTTTGAGATGCTGATTGAAATATAAGTATATACCAATCCATATTATAGATGCCAATATATTCAATATTGTAGTTAATTTTTTTACATACTCTTTATCCATCTAGAATACTATATAATATATTATATTTATAAAAAAATTGATTCAAAATAAAGAATATGAACGGAATAGTATAAATTCACATAACATGGATGATTATATTTACATACAGAATATGCCGCTTGTTCGCAGTTTGCGCGAAGAAAACGAGAAATATCGAGCTAAAAATAAGGTTTTAAAAAAGAAAAATAAGGAGCTCAATCGATTAGTAAAACTTGTTTTGTCAAACTTGGATATACTAAAGGAACCGATGGCGAGGAAAGCAGAAAATAAGGTAAAGGTTAAGGTTGAACCAAAGTGTGCGCCTTATACGCCAGAAAGCATTGGTGATGATATTGAAATTTTGGCACCTAATACAAATGAAATAATATCTCTCATACTCGAAGATCATGAAGAAGAATTAGAGGAAGTAGTAGAAGAAGAAGAAGAAGAAGAAGAAGTAGAAGAGGAAGTAGTAGAAGAAGAAGTAGAAGAAGAAGTAGAAGAGGAAGTAGAAGAAGAAGTAGAGGGGGATAACGGGGGAAACTCCCCCGTAGAAGAAGATAGATTCGTCAAGTGTGATAAATGTCAGGTTTCAGTGGATTGTCATAAAAATTCAATTCATATAGCTTATAAAGGAGAACCTGATAATTTGATAGACGAGAAAACGTTATGTACGATGTGTTTCCATGAACAAGAATATGTTCTTATTGAACAGGGATATAATTGTGATGACTGGAGTATAGAAGAAGAGGAGGGGGATAACGGGGCCGTAGAAGAGGAGGGGGATAACGGGGCCGTAGAAGATGATGACGATGAGGTCGAAGAGGTTATCATAAAGGGTAAGACATATTATACTACAAGTACTACAGACGGATTAATTTACGAAGCCGACGAAGAAGGAGAAATAAGTGTCGAAGTAGGCAAGTACGAAAAGGGTAAGGTAGTATTTTATAAAAAGTAGAGTAGATATGTAGTTAGAAGTTAGGGTAAATGTTAAAATATTTTTTTATTTTTAATGAAAACTAAAAAAATTGATTTGTTTTTCAGAATATTATTGAAACATATAAATCTTCACATTAACTTATAGAATATATATCATGATGTTATCAAATGAAAACCTTGCCGAGTATATAAACACATCGAGTGACTTATCGCCAAATAGACTTCATGCTACACTTTCGTATAATGTCTTTGCATACGCACGTGGTGCAATGAAAGATTTCTTCAATGACCCGAAGTTACCATATCTTACATATGGCTGGTCATCTGGTCAAATGCGACAACACATTATATATCGTCATACCGACGGCTTAATATATGTAGTTCATTATGCGTATGGCGAGTTTTCCGATGCGTTTTATTTCACATATAACGAGATGGCTCAATATTTCGAAGACTTCGAACACGAGATACCAAAATACGTGGATCCACCTGCGGTGATAGCAGCACTAGAACAGGATGGTTATTAAAACCAACATAGGTAGATATTAAACATTAGCTAGATTATTAGATAACTAATACTTTTTTCGCGTCTTTGAGCCACCTTGAGCCAATGGTTTTTTTACAATCTTGTCCTTTTTCTTGGTCGATTTTACAGTTTCTAATTTGTAGAATGGATATGTGTCTATTTTCCATAAACTTTCAGTTTTGTATAACCAATTGGTAACTAAAGTATTCGTCTTCTCATCTTTGAAGTTACATTTTATTCCTTTAATATTTTTCTTGTCAGCTCGCCCTCGAAGTAAATCCATGTGTACGTGAGCTTCATATTTTGGTAAATTTTGCTTACCAAAATTAACTTCGCTAATACTTGTATTAAAATTACCTTTGGTAAGAAGATCAATATCATTCGTCTTGTTAATATATATATCATATAATCTTTGGACATAATTGGCAAAGTCCCCGTTTAAGTCTTTATATAACCCATAATTATCGATTTTGTCTTGTAAATCAATATTACATACAAGTTTTCGATTTTTCGACATCATTGCTGTTAAAACTTTCACTGCATTATTAAATGGTTTGAAAAACTCATCATTATATTTGTTAGAATTAATATTCATATTGATACATGGTCCATCATTACAGGTTAATATCTTTTTCAAAAATGTGTATTTCTTAACTAACGTTCCTATATCTCTACATTCTTCCATTAATTCTTTGTATTCACTGGATAAATCGGGGGCATATTTATATAAATCATATAATGTTTGCATTGAGCTGAAAAGTATTTCTGTTTTATCAACAACAACATCCAATAATACAATATTAGATATTCTTACTCTATCATAAAACACTTGTTCGTCTATTATTATTTTAAATTCTGCCTCTATCATTTTAATACCATTAAGAGTTGGCGTTACTACAAATTTATCAAAATCTGCTTTACTTTGTAACTGTATTATAAATTTGTCATTTTCATGTGTTACTGTATTAGATGGTATTTTTATCGTATAATCAGTTAGTCTTGTGACCCAAAAATATTGAAAGTAGGCAGCAAGAGTATTATATCCCCTATTATTGTTTTTACAAAATTCCAATGTGGATTTACTCCAATCTACACTATCTATAAAGAATACCTCATCTATTTTTTCATCTTCATCGTACTTCATAAGACTATTGCGAAATCCTAAATATCTTGTATTTCGTATAGCTAAATCATAATTATACTCTAATATGTAATAATATCCACTCCATTCACTTTTTCGATACTTCACGGCATAAGTAAGTCCTAATTTTTTAATAGTATCATTTTTACCTAAATTACTAATGTAATCTTTTATTATATCATATTTAGCATTAGAACCAGAATAACTACTATTAGTATTTGCGGCAATCTTGTTATTTAAAATGGATATATCTCTACTCGATGAGGTTGCTTTATATTTTTCGATTAGAGTATTTAATTGTTCAGATTTATTTTTTACATCCGCTTCAATATCGCTCCTGGCATTATCACCCCATTTTATATAAGAACTAATTTCATCTATAAATTTAACATAAAAGGGATTGTTTAATATATCATTCAACAATATAACTTGTGTCACAGTATAATCAGCACCGCTTATTTTCAAGTAAGTATATTTTCGTCGCATATTATTAGTAGAAAATAACGGTGTAGTACTCATCAAATCATGTGAAGATGTCACGTTATTTGAAGTGGGGAATTTTGTCAAAAATAAGAGTCGAAACATTAACATCAAATTGTTGTCCAAATTTTTTTGCTTGGTTTTCATTGCTTCATCTGTATTTACATTGAATACTGATTCCCGAACATTATCTTTCACAATTTTGGAAAATGTATTATAACTAAAGAAAAATACTACACAGTCTTCATAGTCCATAGTGACTAATACACGCAATGGCAATTCGATATCGCCAGTTATTAACGGATATTTGTTAAGTCGTAAATCTTTTTTTTTGATATTGAACATATCACTAGTAAGTGAAAATTCTTTGGATTTAGGTATATTTGATTCTATTTTAATGTCGATCATTTTAATATCAAATCTTACTCCATCTGGCATATTATATTAGTTATATAATAATATAATATTTTAATTACGAATGTTGTTCATTGAATTTCTTAATCGTGTCATTTGCTTTATCATAATCTTGTTTAGATACACGTTCTGTCATTAGTTCAATGTGATAATCCTTGAATTCACTAGAAAAACAACAAAGTTTACTTTCCTCATTACATAAAAAATCAACAATGAGTGTAAATATTACAACAATGATAAATGCGACGTAAATGTCCCGTGTCCCCATCCATGCTATGGCAAATACCAGTACTTGTCGACTAAATGTATGTTTCAAATAGGATTCGAATGATTTACTTATCTTTAAATCCACGAAACGTGACGATATATTCAGTATAATAATCATAAGTCCTGCAAATATTTTACTAGTATTCAAATCCATTATTGTTTTGTTGATACGTTTGCCTAATTGTGTTAAAGCTTTAGGAAATTTCATATATATAGTCCAAAGATTTTTGATTTTTCTATTTTTTTAAATAGTTATTAGAAAATATAATTCTAGTAATAATATAGGTACATGTCATTATTATCAACCGCATCTCCGTGGAATAATGATCAAACAAAAAAACGCACCCCTTCGATGAAAAGACAAACAATGAAGGCTAGGAGCAACGAAGATTTAGCACTACCTACGCCTTTTGAAAATTCTCAAAAAAAGAGCGAGGAAAATTCCATGAAAATCAAGGATTTGATTTCGAGTTTATCAGCATATGACGATGGTGACAAATTGGCAGATTTTGAACCGATTAGTCGCCCTGAAATGAATAAGCGCAAAGATGAATATGACTTCGAACCCGAGCATACATTACCCCAAACTGTAGAGAAACAGCCCTCGGAATATGGATCTAATAATTTGGATTTAGATAAATTAAGCAGCTATAATGATATCTATAGCATAAAAAATCAACCACATATTCCCGTTAATATACCTAGTGGTGACAGCAAAATGATGGAAAAGGTAAATTATATGATACATTTACTAGAGCAACAACAAGTCGAAAAGGTCGACAATGTAACGGAGGAATTAGTTTTGTATGTACTTTTAGGCGTCTTTGTGATTTTCACTGTGGATTCTTTCACTCGTATTGGTAAATATGTTCGTTAATCCAACTACGTTCTTTGTTCATAAATATTGATTTATATTTATGAAATTAGATTTTACGGATCTTTAATGTTTTACGCTTAGTTGAACCGCCCTTTCTTTTACATATTTTATATCTTAATGTTCTTTGCTTTTTACCATTATATAATAAATCTATAATTTTATTATACAAACCAAATAATTAAAAATTAATTTTCTTAAAAATATACACAAACTGTTCCTTATCTTTGTTCAAGGCATATAATGCCTGAGCTGAGAAACCGCATCTCATTATAGTTTGTTCGATTGCCTTTTTATCCTCCATATATAACGTACGCTCATTTTGACGCGTTTGATAAGTCGACATATCTATAAAACTCTCTTTCACTATAACACGATTATCCGCCATAAAATCAGTTTCTTGGTTATAATGTATATCGTCACTAATAACATTACATTTTGTGATACGTTCGTCCACATAATCCTGTGGATTAGTATTATAGTTCGCCACTTCAACCAGTGGATTATATTTCTTCTTATTTACTAAATGTATGACTAAATAACCACTAGGTTTCAACCAATAATAACAGTTCCCCAATAATTGCGGTTTATCATATACCGTATATATCATGAAATCGCGGAGAAAAATACAGTCGAATATATTCTTGTCAAAGATCTGGTTATTCAGCATATCACCATGATGAATTGTTAAATCGTCATATTTTTCTTTGGTATATTCGATCATCTGCGATGACTGTTCTAATCCATGAGCATTATATTTACGATCTAATAATTTCAAAAAATGACCAGTTTTTGACCCGATATCTAAGACATCAGCATCGTCTTTTAACGAAAGTTTATCCATCAATTCGGCATATTCTTCGTTTAAATACTTCGTAGGTTGGAAAATGTTATCATAAACACTGACATAAAAATCATCGTATATATCGTCATTCGTTTTCAAAGAAAACATACCATCTTGCGTGAATCCTTGGTGTTCTTTTTTAAACCATCTCTTCAATATCAATAACAATAATAATAGAAATATTATGATTATATATGTGTACATGTATATATACATAATACATTATTTTACACCTAAACTTACAAATTGCGTAGCTGAGTACGAGTATGATTATATAATAATTCTTTGCCTATATTCTGATTAGTTACGTGATGTTGCGCGGTTGTTTTGTATTTATCGGTACTAAATAATCCTGGATGGGGTTGTGCAACGGGTTTTCCTTGTGGGACATTGACCACAAACATATCACTTGTCTTACTTGGTGTATATTTCAACGGCAAATCGCCCTTGTGTAGTGGGACGTTAAGGCCACGTAATTCAGAACTCGTATCCACATGTGTATTCGACAAATTCACGGGTCCATTATCTGTGATGGGTGCGAAATTCGTTTCAACATAATGTTCTAAATACTGTTTTTTGGCTCCGCCGTTAGTACGTCCGTCTACAACAGGAAAAAGCACATATTTTGTCTGAACTGGGCGTACATTGACATTCGGTTGTAAGGGCATATCGGAAACGAATCGCTTACTTATATCGTTATTTATTTCATCTCGTTCGTCCTTTCTTATATAGTAATTACTTAGCACATTCATAATATATATAAAGATATATATAAAAAATTGAAACGGTTTTATATAATAATAATAATAATATAAATGACATCTATTGATGACGAATGGAATCAGTATTTACTACATGATGATTTCGATGATCATGTAGATGAAAGTATGAAAAAGGATACAGGCGAGGAAATTCCAAAATGCGATGAATTGTATATTTCGACAAAGACAAAGGTGCTGTTTTTGAACCAAGCAGTTGATATTAAAAACGTATTTTGGGATATACCCATTATATCATATAGTCAACCAAGTGAAGGTGTGATAAAGAAGCAAATGAAAATTGTATCTAAAACTGAAGAAGAATACAACGTTATCAAAGAACTATTAAAAGAGCAGAATTATTATACAGAAAACATCATAAAACAAATAAATAATCCCGAAGCACGTCGTATAAAATTCAAAGACGAACGAAAAATTACCATTGGTATTTCGAAAAAAGATATTATGAATGCGCGTGGAAAAGTGAAGAACGCATTTTATAATTGTTTTGCGATTATAATACGATTTTTGTATAATGATTCGTTCCGCGAAATACATGTCAAAATATTCAACACTGGAAAATTGGAAATTCCAGGGATTTTGAACAAAGAAATGTTGATGATAATTAAAGGGAAATTGTTGCGATTATTGTTCTCATTATTGCCTATTATGCCTGAATTTATCAACATTGATAAAGAACATAACGTATTGATAAACTCAAATTTCAACTGCGGGTTTTACATCAACCGTGATATCCTCTTTCATATATTGCGAAATACATATAAAATCGATAGTTCATATGATCCATGCAGTTATCCTGGTATTAAATGTAAATTTTATTTCAATAATGAACATGGATTAATGGATAAAATCCTTCAAAATGGAACAATTGATGAACCAGACCGCAATATGAAGGTATTTGAACTTATAGATAATAAAAAATATACCGAAGTGTCCTTTATGATTTTTCGAACCGGAAGTGTACTTATTATAGGAAATTGTTCGGAGGAGATTTTGGTATATATTTATGAATTCATTCGTGATGTACTACAAACGTCATATAAATCGATTGTAGTTCATGAAGAAAAACCGCCCGCGAAAATAAAGAATATAAAGATTCGCAAAAAGATGATTAATAGATTAGTGAAATAATTTGATATAGACCTAAAATTAATAATATATAATATGTATGGTTGGTATTCTGAAAACCAAAAATCTGTGATACAAAGACATTTTCAAGAAAAGAAACGTAAAACAAACACGATATTGTATGTAAATGACAAAGATGAAGTGGTAGAAGTAACCGAAGTGACTCATTCAAAAACATATTCATCTAAATTCGATGATGTAATGTATCTAGGACCATTGAAGAAGTATTGACATAAATAATTATATTTAATAATATATATGACCGACACAAAAGGATTTATTAGTAGTTATGAGGCTTTAATTTTTTATAAAGATAACACAAGCGCTATACTTGAGGGAGGAAAAAAGAGTGAGAAAAACGCTAATAGCATTATAACGAATATATTTTCACCATTACATTATACATACATAAATCAATTTTTCGGTGATATTACCATTAGAGATATAATTATGGAATTGTATCCATCTGAATCATATAGATTGGCCACTATACCAGGAGAAGGCCGTTTCGCAGAATCATCTCATCATATCGCTTTAAGATTGATCTCCAGCGAACAAATATGTAGCGTTGATAACTTTCAGCAGTTAGATGAGGATCAGAATGATACATTATGCCAGTCATATTCGTTGTTAAACTATTTAATTTTACAACAGAATGAAGAAAAGCTGAGATCGATTCATCTATTGAGAGATGTTCAAAATATACCCCATCGAAAAAGTGAAAAACAAATATTGATGATACGTATATACTTATTTTTATTAAATAATAAAGATTTTTTGAAAAAATTAAAATTCTTAAGACATCCCCCTAATAAAATTTGGAATGATTTTTTCCTTGATACTAAGGCGGATGAGCTCAAAATTTTCGTTAGTGAAGGAACTATAGAAGAATTTATTATGAGTATAAAAATAGTTTTGGCATTATGGATGAGATACGGGTATCATTATTTTATAAGAAAGGGAAAAATAAACCAAATTTCGACAAGAAATATGAAAAGGATAATGACAGAATATATGGCTAATGGTGATAACTTAGTTGATTTAGAAGAACTATATGCGATTTTAGGTTTAGATACTCATCCCCCAGTTGCCTTTTCTTCTCCTCCTTCCCCGCCTTCATCTTCTTCTCCTCGCAATGAGAAAACAAGGAAAAGAAATCGCGGAGGGAAGAAAGGTCCATCTATAAGCAAAAAGAATAAGAGGAGCAATAAAATATACGTATAAATGTTATATACTTCACCTGAATATATAGAAAAGGTTATATATTTATAATAGAACTTATCTAATATAATAATTATTTTATTGTATAATTATTATCTGTATTTACGTACTAATACGACGGAGTTGGATCTTGTTATCTACCAAATAAATCGAGTTTTCTGTCATAATGATATATTCCTCGCCAACCTTGAAAATCTTGACAACAGTACTAGTATATTCTTCATCACTTTTAACTAGTAACTTTTCGTTCTTCTCGTTTAATCCTATTAATACTTCGTTTTTCAATGAATTAATCCAATAATCCATCATAATTGGTTTGTCTTCAACCATTGCGAGTTTTGTAGCATGTGTAAGTGTATTCATACCTGGAAGTCTATAATCTTCTTTTTCAGTCATATATAAATAAAAACTACATTTATACTTTAAATACTAAATTTATAATATATTTTTTAATTTTTCGATATTCTCTTCATTGATATTTTCAGGAAAATCCACCGAAAACTCGATCACCAAATTTCCGCTTTGACTATTTCTTTGAAAACCTAATCCATTGATCGATTTACGGAACCCAGGCGATATAACCATATGATTTTTTTCATTATTCAATAAATAACTTTTCTTATTCAAATGTAAAAAATCAAAACTAAATCCACAAAGAGCATCCTTTAATGTGATGGTTTTTTGATATATTAAATCGTTATTTTCTCTTTGGAAATACTCATGTTCTTCTACTACAATTGTAATATTGATATCACCGATAGCACGATCACTCATGCGATTACCCTCTCCTTCTAATTTAATCGATTCGTGATTCTGTACCCCTGCTGGGATGTGTAGATTTAATTTTACATTTTCATTTACCTTTCGATTATTTAATACAGTCCATTTATCGATGTCTATTTCCTTTGATATGCCAAAAAATGAATCTTCCATTGAAATATAAACCTGTTTCTGTATACTCGGTGGTTTATTTATCTGATCCAGTATATCATTTATATTAGTACCACTGAAAAAATGGACTTCTGGTTCACCAATGTTGACACCGAATCCCCCCGCACCTCCCATGTTGAATAGATTACTCATCATGTTCTGCATATTCATGGACCCGCCACCCATAAATCCACCTGGTAAAAGACTGTTCTCCATATCATACAATCGCCGTTTATTAGTATCACCTAATGTTTCATATGCCTCGTTTATTTTTCCCATTTCTCGCGCAGCATTTGGATCAGGATTTCTATCTGGATGATATTTCATGGATAGCTTCCTATATGCCTTTTTTATTTCTTCTATTGGAACATCTTTGGAAACATTCAAAACTTCGTAATAATCCATTGGGTTTTTTAAATCTATAGTTTTATATTATTTTCGCGGGTTTATATAAAAAAATTGATTGATTTAATTAATAAGTCAATTAATATATTAAAAAGTATCTGTTATATATAATAATGAAATTCTGCGACCAATGTGATAATATGATGTATATGAAAATAAATGACGAAAATAAAAACAAATTGAACTACTATTGTCGAAGTTGTGGATTTGAAGACACAACTTTAACAGAACAGGCATTTTGTGTGTTAGATACACAAATCCAAAAAAAAGAGCAAAAGTTTAATCACATTGTGAATAAATACACCAAATTAGACCCGACTTTGCCTCGTGTTTATAACATGAAATGTCCATGTGAAACGTGTAAAACAAATACCGAAACGCCAAGTGAACCAACCGAAATCATATACATGCGATATGACGATAATAATTTAAAATATATTTATATTTGTCCAAGTTGTGATTATTATTGGACATCATAAATTGTAAAATTTTATAAAAAAATTGATTGTTTTAAATAGATATAAATCTTTTTTATAGATAACTATAATATAATGGATAAGGAAGAAATAGAAGAAATTGGTTCCATAGTAGATTCTGATGTAGAATCCAACGATTCTGATGTAGAATCTGTGATTATCAAAGACGAGTTTGATATAGAAGATTTAGATTATGAAAAAATAGAAGATTTAGATGATGATGACGAGGATGATGATGAAAAAAAAGAAATGGAAGATCACGCAAACGATAGCGACGTGGCATCAATTGCCTCTGATGATCGAGATAATACAATTGTAGGCGGTGATGATTTTAGCGATGACGAAGACGAAGACGAAGATTACTTACAAAAAATGGATAAAAAAATGAAACAAACAATTGTTGATACTTACCATCATGAGTTGAAGATTCACAACGCCGACGAAATCGACGTGGCATGTACGGTGGCACGAAATGAGGATGGATTCATTGTCGATCCACTACATAGAACGCTTCCATTTGTCACAGTTTATGAGAAATCACGTATTTTAGGCGAACGTGCGAAACAGATTGAAGCTGGTGCACATCCATTTGTTGAATTAGAAGAGAATATAATTGACAGTTATTTGATTGCGCTACGTGAATATCAATCGAAAAAAATCCCATTTATTATTCAGCGACCATTGCCAAATGGTGTTTCCGAATATTGGAAGTTAAGTGATCTTGAGCTTTTGGAATAATTGTAATATTATATTTTTAGATTTTTTATAGTTTAGACCGAAGTTTCTTGGGATTGGTAAAACATCTGTACGAACAGTAACATTCGCCTTTTTTTATGGGTTCTAATAATGTTGTTGTTCCCGAATATTTAGGTCGATAAATCAATATGTCTTCCCCTTGAATTTCGGGATCCCAGTCAGTTGAATATTCCGATAAACGAACTGGTATCATAGTGATATTTCTTGTTTCGCCACAGCTTAGACATTTCCACTCTGTTTGTATCATGGTATCAAGTTTCTCTGTCATTGTATATATTGTATATATTATTCAATATATAAAAGAGAATCAATTTTCGCGAAAAAAAAACATTTTCCGTGTTTAATTTATGCTCATTTAGTTCAGAACATACGCGTTCATTATCCAGGACACACCACGAGGAGGCGAGCGATATTATGTCCCATTGCCCGTGGGCAAACCAGGTAATAGTTTCTTATGACCCCCGTAATTTAAACAGACATCCGTCATAATAGTTATTCCAACAACCCTACAAGAGAATTGTTACGCTAGGTTTTTTTAAGCGCTATTCAGGGCGAGTTTTATTGTCTTTGACTCGGTTTTCGTGATGTCTCTGAAGGTTACCACACTACTTCCCTTCCCCATGTCACAAAATAGTCTGAACAATCATATTTAATAGGACGTAGCCTTTAAATACACCATATACTATTTGAACTCCTAGGCACCACCACGGGTGTCAATTCACCTCCGCCTAGGATTGTAGGATATCATATATATCCTTCCATACCCCTTTATATTTTAAATTTGGACACAGTTTATACACATAATCGTTTTGGTGTCAGGTATTTTTATATTTTCCCAGGATATAGTTTCATATTAACCTGACACTTAAGTCCTCAGTCTATATTCCACTAATCCAATAAGAATGAACTTATTACGCTAGGTTTTTTTAAGCGCTATTCAGGGCAAGTTTCACTGTCTTTGACTCGATTTCATAGGTATCTGAATGTTACCCTATTCTATCTTCACCCAAGTCACAAAATAGTATGAACAATCATATCTATTTGAACTCCTAGGCACCACCGCGGGTGTCAATTCACCTCCGCCTAGGATTGTAGGATATCATATATATCCTTCCATACCCTTTTGTTAGTTTTACGTCGTTTCGGACGTCGCGAATTGACTAACTATGTATGCTCCAAGTGAGTGTGGACATTTTCATTTCTATATATATTTATGAAAGCCAGACATTAATATCATCGCATTACATAGACCGTCTTTTATTATAGCTCATTTAGTATTAACCAGGACACACCGCGAGGAGGCGAGCTATTTTATGTCCCACATACATATATACATACACTCATAAAACAAATCAATTTTTTTTATATTATATCTATTATTATTGTTCGACACATAGGACAATACACGTTTTACCAGGTCTTAACTTTATTCACTGCGATTGTCATGATATATTACGATTTTATACACATAATATAATGTTTGAAAAACAAATCAATTTTTTTCGTTTTTCATAAATAAATTACAAAATTATACCATAAAATGAATAGGGAGTGACATATAATAGTTTTCTGGATACATACAACTATGATTATTGTTGTAATATTTATTTGTCATTTTTTGTGAATATTTTAGCAATTCATTGTTTGTTTCCATATAACATAGTAAGTTTTCATTAATTATAATATCCAATGGGGTTCCTGATATTTTTCCACCACGTGCCAAGTCATATTTAATAAGGTCTTTGCGCAGTGAATGTAATTTCAACGACAGGTCATGTACGTACATCATTATATAATAATGATAAATTCGCGTTTGTTTACGCAATTCCCATAATATAACATATGGGTCATTTTTACCTTGATCGTCCAATTCAATGAATTTTTTCGAAAGCATGTATTCATCAATAGGACAATGAATTTTTTGTCCCATGTCGTTTTTTGTGTATCTTTTACTTATATTTTTCACGATATATTCATGTTCTTTGTGCGTTTCGGCATGTAGGTCTATTTGTGCTTGTTGTAAACCTATCATAAATTGTAATACTCCATTGAATAATTTCTCGCATCGTCCGCTTGATTCTGCAAATATATCTGTGAAATACTCATTTAAATATAATAAATCCCGATCATGATAGTTCGCAATATATCTTGTTATGACTTCACAATGTCCATTGAATTTGGGTAAATATTGTAACCATTCATCATTTGTATTAAACCCTTTAAATTCAAAAATCTCTGGCCAAAGATTCAAATTTGAATGAAAGAAATATTCCATTATAAATATTAATTATTTTATATCATACGTCATACTTACTAATATAAATTCAATTTTTTTTATGTATTTTCGTGAAAAAAATTGAATTTATATTCATATATATGATGATATATATAAAATCATTTTGTGATCAATCATAATTATGTTGCCTGTAATAATTTTCGAAGCTTGGTGTCAGTGCACCGAACAATCCGATACAGTATTTGATATGTTTATAATGATAGCAATATCGCTAATATTCGCATGTTTTATTACATATAGATGTTTCATTGTCAGGTTTGAAGGCGATGGATGTTTTCACGGTTCAAACAAAGTAACGATGGCTTATGGAACACATAAATACTGTGATGAAATTGTCAAAGACGATATTGTATTATTGGCGAATAGTAAACCCGCGCGCGTTGTTTGTGTAGCAAAGATTTTGAATAATTCGTCAAATAATATTCGCTTATTGAAGTTTCCAAATGGACTTATTATTACTGAATATCATCCCATTAAATTAAATTCAACATGGTGTTTTCCAAATCAAATCAGTGCTGCGATTCCATATACACACGAGTTTGATGCTGTGTATTCGTTCTTACTTGAGATGGATGATGGGTCCCAAGTTGAGCATGGACTACTAGTACAAGGTATTGAATCTGCGCCATTGGGTCACAGCATTACAGGCGACGTAATTGGTCACGACTTTTTCGGAGACCCTCAAGCAATACGACATGCTCTAATATCCGTGAGTCCAGAACAGTTCAACGAAGGCTTGGTGGAAATCACACATATGCAGCGCTCTCCAGAAGGTGATGTATGCGGGTTTTTACATCAACCATAAAAAATAAAAAATAAAAAATAAAAAATAAAAAA